>Ga0208898_1001095_pt1 | contig 18618 bp, 17 predicted proteins | sample VirMetDEL_Mar_4_FD_184513 | JGI IMG/M metagenome (GOLD analysis project Ga0208898, IMG submission 184513) | Aqueous microbial communities from the Delaware River and Bay under freshwater to marine salinity gradient to study organic matter... | ecosystem: Environmental > Aquatic > Marine >...
AAGCTTTAACAGAAAACAATTTAAGAGAAATAAAATACGGACTTGATACGGGATTAAAGAAAGTCAATAAATACATTGACGGTATCAAAAAAGAAATAAGTGATACAAAGCTGTTAAATGTAGCAACAATATCTACAAATAACGATACGGTGCTCGGTAAAATTATTGCTGATGCATATGTTCGCGTAGGTAAAAACGGTGTTGTGTTAATGGAAGAATCAGATACCGAAAAAACATACTTTGAAGTAGTTGACGGTGTACAGTTTGATTCAGGACTTAAGTCACAGCATTTAGCAACAAACGAAGATAAAGATAAAGCAGAGCTTGAAAACCCTTATGTACTTATTGTAGCTTCACCTATACCTAATATACGGAAGATACAGGCAGTACTTGAGCATGTTATAAAAGAAAAGCGAAGCTTACTTATTGTAGCTACAGTTGAACAACAACCCACAGCGGCGCTTATTACAAATAAAGTAAAAGGGAATATCAGGGTTAACATTGTTGACCTACCAGGGTTTGGTTCTACAAAAAGAGATACGTTAGAAGATTTAGCTGCGCTTACAGGCGCAAAAATTATTGACGAACAACTTGGGGATGATTTAGACCTTATAGAGCCATCTGTGCTTGGCCAGGCGCTTAAATCTGTTACAGATAATAAAAACACTGTCTTAACAATAGAAAGCGTCTCAGAGGACGCCAAAACGCGTATAACAACTGCTCAGCATAAGTTAAAAGAAGAACAAAACCCTTTCATAAAGAAAAAACTTGAACAGCGCTTAGCAATGTTATCTGGCGCAGTCGGTATTATAAAGGTAGGGGCAAACAGTAAAGTTGAGCTAAAAGAAAAGAAAGACAGGGTTGAAGACGCTATCTATGCGGTTAAGGCGGCACTTAAAGAAGGTATTGTACCTGGCGGTGGTGTTGCACTACTTGATGCTTCAAATAAACTGGCTTACAATAATCTAGGTGAAAAGATATTGCTCAGTGCAATAAAAGCGCCGTTTAGAACAATACTTAATAATGCCGGCATTGATATGCGAGATATAGACGGAGCAGCAGGTAAAGGTATTGATGTAACAAACGGTAAAGTTGTTAATATGATAAAAGCAGGTATTATTGATCCTGCACTTGTAACTAAAACAGCACTTAAAAATGCAGTCAGTGTTGCAAGTACGATTTTATCAGCAGATGCAATCATATCCAATAAACGTATTGAACAATGAAAGCAGTCAACAACTACATCATCATAGAGAAGATTAAAGAAGAACCGCAAAAACAAAACGGTTTGCTTATAACGGATAACCATACAAAAGATATCCGTTACTTAAGAGGCAAAGTTATAACGGTTGGTAATCTTGTTCAAGGCGTAACAAATGACGATATTATTTATTACGACCGCCACGCTGGACACAGCATAGAATACAACGAACGGCTTTATCACGTTATAAAAGAACAAGACGTTGTTGTTGTGGTATGAAACTTTCAGCAGAAGATTTAAGAAATTTAAATTTACTTAAATACTATAGAATTATAAGAAGATGGGCTTGCAAACAGTATGAAATAAAAGATGCTGACTTAGAGCTTTTAATATATTTAGATTGCAAGGGTCTTTTCAAAAGAGACGATTTTATTAATGGCGTATTTACATATACTTGGGATAAGCATAGATGGGAAAGACTTCGTTCAAATGGTTGGATAGATGTTTGGAAAGAAAGAAATAGAAAAGACAGTAAATATGCAATGTATAAAACATCGCTAAAAACCAAGTTTATGATAAATAGAATATATAAAATCATGCTTGGTGAAGAAGATATACCTATTACTAAATCTAATATTTTTTATAAAAACAAAAGCTATAGCGACAAGGTATTTAATAAAGCTATAGATGATATGATTAAAGATAAAGAAAGATGAAAAAACTATTATTAATTTCAGCTTTCTTTTTGGCTAGTTGTTCTTCAGCGAGGGTCGTGTCTTCAGAAGATATAACATCTAGGACTCAATGGTTAGAGTCTAGCGAGGATAATCCAATTATCAACGTTATTCAGAAAGTTTATGCTAATGATGATCTTGAGATTGTCATTAAAAAAAAATACACGACAGACTACGTTAAGATAATGCGACGTAATGGTAAAAAGATTATTAACAAAAAAACCAAACTAAATTATGCCTTACAAAAAGACTAAAAAATTGGGATCAAAAAAGAAATGTTCAAAATGCGGAAAAGTTCACGCGGGTAAATGTAAATAAATCTAAATTTAAAAAGTATGAAAGTAATTTTAATTTTATTAGTTATTCTATTAGTAATCGGTGGTTTATGGTTTTTAGCTATGAAAGCTAAAAGCAAAGGCTTGTTAGAAGACAAAGATGGTGATTTTATTCCAGATGTTATTGAAGATAAAATTGATGATATCAAAGATAAAGTTGAAGACTTAAAAGATGACGTTTCTGAAAAAATAGAAAACGCAAAAAGCAAAATTAAAAACGCTAAAAAATCTTTAAAATAAAAAAATGGCAAGACTTGATAAATCTAAAATGGCTTGTAATAAGCCAAAAAGAACACCAAGTCACCCAACTAAATCACATGTAGTAAAGGCGTGTTCAAATGGACAAGAGAAGATTATTAGATTTGGGCAGCAGGGAGTTAGTGGAGCAGGAAGTAAAACTGATGCAAAATCTAAAGCGCGACGCAAGAGTTTTAAAGCGCGGCATGCTAAGAACATTAGTAAAGGCAAAATGTCTGCGGCTTACTGGGCTGACAAAGTAAAATGGTAGCTATGAAAAACAAAAAATCACCTTGTTGGAGAGGTTACGAGATGATTGGTATGAAAAAAAAAGGAGGTCGTAAGGTTCCTAACTGCGTACCAAAATCACGTAAAAAGAAATAGCTTGTAAAATAAATTAAATATGAATTTAATCAGAAAGATTAGTGTAGGTAGAGACTACAAAGACTCTGCAATGCACTATGCTGTGGGTCAAGAAGTCTACGGTGGTCATGTGATATGTAATATTATTGAAGAAGATGATAAATACACTATTTACATAACAAAAGATGATGAGGTGTTGCCTTGGAAAAATTTCAACAAAAATATGGGTATAAGTGTTGAATTTAACCTTGATTATTAATGAGAAGTTTGTACGCTTTTATAATTGAACCAAAAAATCAGCGTTATGATAACACCAAAAAAATTGACGATATTGAACTTATATTAAATACCGAAATACAGGATCACAAGTTTGTTAGTCGCGTAGGTGTAGTTTTAGAAACACCAATAAATACCAAAACAGGAATTAAAAAAGGTGACGAAGTAATTGTGCATCACAACGTGTTCCGTCGTTTTCATGACGTGAGAGGCCAAGAGATGAATAGTAAAAGTTATTTTGAAGAAGATAAATACTTTGTTTACCCCGATCAGGTGTTTATGTATAAAAAAAATAATGAATGGAAACCTTTAGAAGGTTTTTGTTTTGTAAAGCCAATACATAATAGAAAATTATTTTCTATAAATCCTGAAGAAGAATTAACAGGCGTTTTAAAATATATAGACAATGGTCTTATTAAAAACGGTTTTAACAAAAACGATTTAATAGGATTTACACCAGATAGTGAATACGAGTTTATTATAAACAACGAAAAACTATATAGGGTTCCAACTAATTCAATTTGTATTAAATATGACTACCAAGGAACTGAAACAGAGTATAATCCAGAGTGGCTTAAAAGCGGTTGAAGAACTGATTCGCGTAGCTGAAGAAAAAATTATAACGCATACGGAAGATGACGTGTCAGCTGACCGTTTAAAAAACGCGGCAGCAACAAAAAAGCTAGCTATATTTGATGCGTTTGAAATATTATCACGCATTGAAGAAGAAAGAGCGATACTTGAAAATAAACCAAGAGAAGAGGAAAAAGAATCTTTTAAAGGTTTTGCAGAAAGGAGATCCAAGTAATGACTTATCAACAATCGCTTTATAAAACAATAGAGCCAATTAAACTAACAACCATACATAGACTAAATAAAAGTAAGTCTTGGAAATATGGTTATGACAAGGAAAATGATGTCATTGTTATTAGTAAAACTGGAGAAATAGGTGAAATATACGAAATACAAAATCTAAAAATAGCGCTACCTAAAGCTGAGAATGTAGAAGACTTAGGCAATAGATGGGTTGCGCGAGATTATCCTAAAGAACTTGGTAGAATAAAAACAATATTTGATTGGAGAAATTATTCTTCTGAATTTAAAGATCAATGGGAAGATTACATTAATGAAGAGTTTGAAAGGCGCGAAAAAGGCTATTGGTTTAAAAATAAAAATAATAACACCTATATTACTGGTACTCATTATATGTACCTGCAGTGGACCAAGATTGATGTTGGAAGACCGGACTTTAGAGAGGCAAACAGATTATTTTTTATATTCTGGGAAGCCTGCAAAGCAGATTACAGGTGTTATGGCATGTGTTACCTTAAGAATAGACGATCGGGATTTTCATTTATGTCCTCAGCAGAAACCGTCAATCAAGCAACGATTACGTCAGATGGAAGATTTGGTATACTGTCAAAGTCAGGAGGTGATGCTAAAAAAATGTTTACAGACAAAGTCGTTCCTATATCAACCAACTATCCGTTCTTTTTCAAACCCATACAAGATGGTATGGATAGACCTAAATCAGAATTGGCATATAGGGTACCCGCTTCTAAGCTTACAAGAAAAAATATAGCTTCTAAACAAAAAGAAGAATTAGAAGGACTTGACACAACGATTGACTGGAAAAATACAGGTGATAACTCTTACGATGGTGAAAAGCTTACAATGCTTGTTCACGATGAAAGTGGTAAGTGGGAAAGACCTGACAACATATTAAATAACTGGAGAGTTACTAAGACCTGTTTAAGACTTGGTAGTCGTATCATTGGTAAATGTATGATGGGTTCAACATCCAATGCGCTGGACAAAGGTGGAGATAATTTTAAAAAACTTTATCAAGATTCTGATGTCACAAAAAGAAACCGCAATGGACAAACTCGCAGTGGATTATATAGTTTGTTCATACCTATGGAATGGAACTACGAAGGATTCATTGATGCTTATGGAATACCTGTATTCGATACGCCAGAACAACCGGTTGAAGGACCGATGGGAGAGATTATTGATATTGGCGTAATAGAACATTGGGAAAACGAAGTAGCAGGTTTAAAACAAGACCAAGATGCTTTAAATGAATTCTATAGGCAGTTTCCAAGAACAGAAGAACACGCTTTTAGAGATGAAACAAAAAGCAGTATATTTAATTTAACAAAAATATACGATCAAATAGATTTCAACGAAGAAGCAAAATACCAAGGCTTAGTTACACAAGGTAGTTTTTATTGGGAAAATGGTATCAAAGATTCAAGGGTAATATTTACGCCAGACCAAAATGGAAGGTTTAATATTTCTTGGGTACCATCAGTAAATCTTCAAAACAAAATAGAAATAAGAAACGGTATTAAATATCCTGGTAATGAACATATTGGAGCATTTGGATGTGATAGTTATGATATATCTGGCACAGTCGACGGTAGAGGATCTAAGGGTGCACTACATGGGCTTACAAAGTTTTCTATGGAAAACGCGCCGCCAAATACTTTTTTCTTAGAATATATAGCTAGACCTCAAACAGCTGAAATGTTTTTTGAAGACGTTTTGATGGCATTAGTATTTTACGGCATGCCATTACTTGCTGAAAACAACAAACCAAGACTGCTGTATTATTTAAAACGCAGAGGTTATAGAGGATATTCAATGAATAGACCAGATAAAACGTACAATAAATTATCAGCGACTGAAAAAGAAATAGGTGGTATACCAAATAGTGGCGAAGATATTAAACAAGCGCACGCTGCTGCAATAGAAAGCTATATACAAAGGCATGTTGGGCAGAAAGATAACGGAGACTATGGTAACATGTATTTTAACAAAACATTAAACGATTGGGCTAGGTTTGATATAAATAAAAGAACACTGTACGATGCTGCTATTTCATCTGGTTTAGCTATTATGGCATGTAACAGGCATTTATACACACCAACACAAGAAAGAACAACTAAAGTTTTAGACTTCGGATTTAAAAAATACAATAACAACGGATATACTTCAAAAATAATAGAATAAATGTCGAAAAAATTACCAAGAGGCATATTTCCTAGCCAAGCAGTTAGCGACGCCGAAAAAGCAAGTCTGCAATACGGTCTTGAGATTGCTAAAGCTATAGAAGGCGAGTGGTTTAAAAGAGACTCTGGAAGTGTTAAGTATTATGCTAATAGAGACAACTACCATAGACTAAGACTTTATGCAAGAGGTGAACAATCTATACAAAAATATAAAGATGAATTATCTATTAACGGTGATTTGTCTTATCTTAATTTAGACTGGAAACCTGTACCTATTATTCCAAAGTTCGTTGATATTGTTGTAAATGGTATTGGCGAAAGAACATTTGATATTAAAGCATATTCGCAAGATCCTAGCTCTATAAAACAAAAAACTGATTACGCGCAAAAAATAATAACAGACATGCGTAACAAAGAGGTTTATAGTGTTGTAGAGCGAGAGTTGGGTATAAAAATGTTTAACACCGATACCTCAAAATTACCAGAAAATACAGAAGAACTTCAACTGCACATGCAATTAGACTATAAGCAGTCTATAGAAATAGCAGAAGAAGAAGCAATAAATAATGTTCTTGATTATAATAAATACCATTTACTTAAAAAACGACTTGATTATGATTTAACAGTATGTGGTATCGCTTGTGTTAAAAATAGTTTTAATACTTCTGAAGGTATTAAGATAGAATATGTAGATCCCGCTGACATTGTTTATTCGTACACTGAATCACCATACTTTGATGATTTATATTATGTAGGTGAAATACGCAGGGTAAGTTTAGTTGAACTTAAAAAGCAATACCCAGAATTAACAGATGAAGATGTTAAGCAAATAGAAGGATCGGGCGCCAATGCAATGCTTTATAATAAAAGTTTTGCTTCTTCTGATGCTGAAGATACAAACCATGTTTATGTACTTTATTTTGAATATAAAACATTTCAGAACCAAGTATATAAAATAAAAGAAACTGCAAGCGGCGCTGATAAAGCACTTAAAAAAGACGATACATTTAATCCTCCAACTGATTCAAGGGCGAGATTTGAAAAAGTAAATAGATCTATTGAAGTTATTTATACAGGTGCTAAAATTATAGGTAGCGAAAAAATACTAAAGTGGGAACTTGCTAAAAATATGATAAGACCTAAATCTGACACTACAAAAGTGCAATTGTCTTATAATATTGTGGCACCAAGAATGTATAAGGGTAAAATTGAATCACTTGTTAGCCGTATGACTACGTTTGCTGATATGATTCAGTTAACACATCTTAAACTACAACAAGTACTTTCTCGTATGGTGCCCGACGGTGTTTATCTTGATGCCGATGGTATTGCGGAAATTGATTTGGGTAATGGTACAAATTATAACCCGCAGGAAGCATTAAATATGTACTTCCAAACAGGATCTGTAATTGGTAGGTCAATGACGCAAGATGGCGAGTTTAACCACAGCCGTATGCCTATTCAAGAGTTACAGTCAGGTGCGGGTGGAAATAAAATATCTGCTTTAATAAACTCATACAATTACTATTTACAAATGATACGTGATGTTACGGGTCTTAATGAAGCAAGAGATGGTAGTTTACCAGATGAAAAAGCTTTAGTTGGCTTACAAAAACTAGCTGCAGCAAATTCAAACACGGCTACGCGTCATATATTACAATCTGGATTATATCTTACACTTAAAACCGCAGAAGCTATTTCTTTAAGAATATCAGATGTATTAGAATATGGAAATACAAAGCAAGCGTTTATAGCTGGAATAGGTAAATTTAATGTTGGTACGTTAGAAGAAATAAATAAACTTCATTTACATGATTTTGGTATTTATTTAGAATTAATGCCAGATGATGAAGAAAAACAATTACTTGAAAACAATATTCAAGTAGCGCTACAAAGAGATCAGATATATCTTGAAGACGCAATTGATATTAGAGAAATTAAAAATATCAAACTCGCAAATCAACTTTTGAAATTAAGAAGAAAAAGAAAATCAGAAGAAGATAGAGCAATGCAATTGCAGAACATTCAAGCACAATCTAAATCTAATGCTAGAGCAGCACAAGAAGCGGCGGCTGCTGAAATGCAAAAAGAACAAGCACTTACAGAAGGTAAAGCTCAATTAGAGCAAATTAAGTCTAATTTAGATATTCAAAAGCTTGAAAGAGAAGCACAAATTAAAAAAGAACTAATGGTTCATGAGTTTGAATTGAATGTAAGACTTAAACAACTTGAAATGCAAGTGATTAATGGTAAAGAAGCTTATAAAGAAGATAGAAAAGATAAGCGTACTAAAATTCAGGCGTCACAACAGTCTGAACTTATAGAACAAAGAAAAGGAAATACTGGTCCAAAAGATTTTGAATCTGCAGGATTTGATACACTAGGCGGTTTTGGATTAGAACAATTTGAGCCTAGATAATAAACAAAAAATTTTTATAATATTTTATTATGGCTGATTACAAAGTTAATTTGGTAAATGAAGAAGAATCTTCTATTGCCGAAAGAGAACAAAAAGTTTTAGAAAACGCCGGTGTTGAGGTAGACAATAACAATGGTAATTATAAAATTGATTTAAGCAAACAAAAAGATGCCGTTCAAGAGCAAAGCACAAATGAGGTACCTGTTTCTGAAGGAACCGAAACTAGCGAAGAAGTGGGTGAAGAAGTACGGAGTGCCGAAGAACCTACCGAACAAAAAGAAGAAGTCTTAGAACTAATTAAAGAAGATCAAAATGCCGAGCTGCAACAAACCCAAGAGCAAGGGCAACATGAAGCCCAAAGCCAAGAAACAAAGTTACAAAAAGAAGAAGTAACTCAACAAATAGAACTTCCTGAAAATATACAGAAACTTGTTGATTTTATGCAAGAAACTGGTGGAAGTTTGGAAGATTATGTTCGTCTTAACACAGATTACTCATCTGTTGACGAGCAAACATTATTAAGAGAATACTACAAGCAAACTAAATCTCATTTAGATAATGATGAGATTAGCTTTTTAATTGAAGATAGCTTTGCTTTTGATGAAGATATAGATGAAGAGCGAGACATCCGTAGAAAAAAACTTGCTTACAAAGAAGAAATTGCTAAGGCTCGAAATTTTCTTACTGATTTAAAAGGTAAATATTACGATGAAGTAAAGCTTACTTCTCGTTTAGCCCCACAACAAAAAGAAGCAATTGAGTTTTATAACAATTATAAAAAAGAGCAGGAAGAACTAACTGCTCAACAGCAAAAAGCGTCAGAGCATTTTGTAAAACAAACCAATACTGTTTTTAACGAAGAATTCAAAGGTTTTGATTTTAAAGTAGGTGAAAACAAATACAGGTTTAAAGTACAAGATGTTCAACAAACAAAACAAGTGCAAAGCGATATTTTAAATTCATTTGGGACGTTCTTAGATGAAAACAATATGCTAAAAGATGCGCAAGGTTACCACAAAGCTTTATTCGCTGCAAGAAATGCTGATAAAATAGCGAATCACTTTTATGAACAAGGCAGGGCTGATGCAATTAAGCAATTAGAAGCAGAGGCAAAAAACATTAACATGGATCCTCGTAAAGTTGAATCTGGCTTTGTTGATGCTGGCGGTATAAAAGTAAGAGCTGTTTCAGGCGACAATAGTTCAAAACTTAGAGTTAAAATTAAAAACTAAAAACAAACTAAATTTTTAAAAAATGGCAACTGCAACTTACACTGCAGGGGGAAGTTTGATTCTATCAAATGCTGCTCCTGTAAAACAAACGCTTGCTACCAACTACATAGACTTTACCGCTTCTGGTACTGCTGGTTGGGCGCAACAATACTTACCAGAGCTTTACGAGGCTGAAATCGAAAGATACGGCGATCGTTCATTAGCTGGTTTCTTACAAATGGTTGGCGCTGAAATGCCAATGACTTCAGATCAAGTTATTTGGTCAGAGCAAGGACGTTTACACCTTTCTTACTCAAGTGTTTCTTCTGCTGCTGATTCAGGTAGTGCTGGTTCTCAAGTAAACGTTGTTACTCTTGGTTCTGGTCACGCTGTACGCGTTAACCAAACTGTAGTTGTAACTGACGGAACTACTATCTGGAAAGCTTTAGTTTCGGCTACTACTGATACTACTGTTACTCTTCAAAGCTACAGCTCAGATGGTTTCGGATTCTCTGGAGCTACTGACGTAGATCTTTTTGTTTACGGTTCTGAGTTTGCTAAAGGACAAGCCGCTATGGCTGGTGCTGTTGAGCCAGATTTCGTATCTCTAACTAACAAGCCTATCATCCTTAAAGATCACTATGAAATTTCTGGATCTGATGCTTCTCAAATTGGTTGGATTGAAGTAACTGGTGAAGCTGGTCAAACAGGTTACCTATGGTACATCAAAGCTGAGGGTGATACCCGTAAGCGTTTCGAAGACTACGCTGAAATGGCGCTAGTTGAGGCTGAGAAAAAAGGTGCTTCTGGTGTTGTCGCTGTAGATGGTACTGAAGGTCTTTTCTCTGCTATTGAAACTCGTGGTCACCAATTCGACGGATTTGTTGGAGGTACAGCTACTGAGTCTTTGACTGATTTTGATACTCTTCTTAAGAAACTTGACAAAGAGGGTGCTATTGAAGAAAACATGCTTTTCGTTAACCGCGACATTGCTCTTTCTATCGATGACATGCTTGCCGCTCAAAACTCTTACGGAGCTGGTGGTACTTCTTATGGAGTATTCAACAACTCAGAAGATATGGCACTTAACCTAGGATTCTCAGGTTTCCGTAGAGGTTCTTACGATTTCTATAAAACTGACTGGAAATACCTTAACGATGCTACCACTCGTGGTCTTATCGGAGGCGTTGAAGGTGTACTTGTACCTGCTGGTACTTCAAGTGTTTATGACCAAATTCTTGGTAAAAACATCAAGCGTCCTTTCCTACACGTACGATACAGAGCTTCTGAAGCTGATGATCGTCGCATGAAGTCTTGGATCACTGGCTCTGTTGGTGGTGCTGCTACTTCAGGAGATGACAAAATGGAAGTACACTACCTAACTGAAAGATGTTTGGTTGTACAAGGAGCTAACAACTTCGTTATTTTTAATTAATAACTAACACGTGAGAGTTACCCCTGGCAATAGCGCTGGGGGTAAATTCTTACTTTTTATTTTTATATTTTATTTTATCATGGCTAAACAAACAGTTAAATTAGAGAACTGGGTAATGAAGGATAGACTTTATATGCTCAGAAGTGGTAAAAAACCACTAACATACACAATTAGATCAAAAAATATATTTTGGTTTGATGAAGAAAAAGGGTATGAGCGAGAGCTTAAATACACTGTAAATCAAAAAACACCGTTCGTTGACGAATTTAACGGAAACGCAAGATTAGAACACATCGTGTTTGAAAACGGTATTCTACTTGTACCAAAAGAAAAACAAGTACTTCAAAAAATGCTTTCTATTTATCATCCTGATAAAGATAAAGTTTTTGTAGAATATGATGCTGAAGTTGAAGCGCAAGAAGATCTTGATATTATTGAAGCAGAAGTTGATGCTTTAATTCTTGCTAGACAAATGGATATTGATCAAGCAGAAGCAATTATGCGTGTTGAGGTTGGTTCTAAGGTATCTGAGATGACTTCTAAGGAACTTAAACGTGATTTATTAATATTTGCACGTAAACAACCCAAGCTATTTGTAGAGCTTGCTAATGATGAAAATGTAAATGTTAGAAATATTGGCGTAAAAGCTGCTGAACAAGGTATTATTAAATTATCTGATGATCAGCGTTCATTTAAATGGGCAAGCAATGGCAGATTACTAATGACCGTGCCATTTGATGAAAACCCATATTCTGCACTAGCAGCATGGTTTAAAACTGATGAAGGTGTAGAAGTTTATCAAACAATTGAAAAACGATTAAAATAAAAAAGCTCGGGCGCCTTCGGGCGCCTTAACTTTTAATAACTATAACTAATGGCTATAAATGTAAATAAAGTTTACAGAGTTGTTCTTTCAATACTCAACAAAGAGCAGCGCGGTTATTTAACACCAGATCAATTCAATAGACTTGGAAGACAGGCTCAACTAGACTTGTTTGAAAAGTCTTTTTATGATTATAATAGGCAATTGACAAAAAGAAATGTTCAAGGTGTTAATAGCGAATATGGAGATATAGCCGATAATATTGAAGAAAAAATTGACTTGTTTGCTAAGTCCGCAGGATTAACTTTAGTTAGCAGTGGTACATATTCTGCGCCCGCTGATTTATACAGAACGATACAAATTACTACATCAAATGGGCTTACCGAAATTGAAAAGATAAAAAAATCTGAATATTCTTATTACAGTTCTTCACAATTAAGCGCGCCTTCTACATCTTATCCTGTTTACTATTTTGATAATAATGTATTTAAGGTTTTCCCTTCAAGTATATCAAGTCCTGTAATAAATTATATTAGGATACCAGCTGATCCTATTTGGGGATATACAGTACCTGGAGTTGGTGAAACAAACGCGGGCGCTTATATATATGCGTCAGGCGCCTCAACAGATTTTGAACTACATCCCTCAGACGAAACAGATTTAGTAATTAAAATACTTGCTTATGCTGGTGTTGTTATAAAAGATCCTACAGTTATACAAGTAGCACAGCAACAAGAAGCAAATAACGTAACTTTAGAAAATTCTTAATAAATGGGACTTATAACTGACAACGCTTATAATTATTATGCTGGTAGTCAAAACTTCATTGGCGATGGCAGTACGGTTGCGTTTACCATAGATTTATCACCTCAACCAACAGATGAGCTTGATTTCTTTGTATATATAGACGACGATCTTCAAGCTGAAAATACTTATGGCTATAGTGGAACAACTTTAACATTTGTTACCGCCCCGGCTAATAATGCGCAAATAATCGTAACGCTTAAAGAAAAGGTATACGGCGATTACAGGTACACTTCTTTGGCTGATATCGTTACTAACTTTATGGTTGGCTATGTTGGCGACGGTAAAATTATTAACCGCGCCAAAAGAAGGGATGTTGTTTTCCACGCTAAAAGAGCACTTCAAGAATTTTCGTACGATATCACGAAAGTAGAAAAGATACAAGAGATGGAGATTGGCCCAAGCTTGTCAATTCCAATGCCACAAGACTATGTTAATTATGTGGCTATTTCTTATGTAGATAAATACGGTATTGAAAGACCTATACCAAGAGGAACAATTACATCTAAGCCATCTGAAGCAATCTTGCAAGATGACCAGTTTAACTATCAGTTTGACAGTGATGATGAACTTGCTACTACATCTCCTTTAACAGACGAAAGATTCAAAAGCCTTGACTATAAAAATTTAGCAGGTTCTTTTGCGGATGATGATTACTTCTACAACTCTGATTACCCAGCTGAAAAAATGCTTGAAGTGGGTAAACGTTTTGGCGGCGATCCCGTACTTATGAATAACAATGGATTTTTTGTTATTGATGAAAAAAATGGTACAATAAATTTTACAAGTAATTTATCTGGATACTTAGTTACATTAAAGTATATTTCAGATAGCATGGGTACTGATGATGAAATGAAGGTGCATAAATTTGCTGAAGAGGCTATTTATAAGCACGTAGCGCACGCTTTATTATCTTCTATGGCACAAGTACCAGAATATATTGTAAACCGTTTTAGAAGAGAACGTAGAGCTTCTATGCGTAATGCTAAACTTCGCTTATACGATTTAAAACTACCGGAACTTACTCAAGTTATGCGTGGTAAATCTAAACAAATCAAACACTAATTAAATGCCAGAGATTAAAAACACTTTCCTTGCTGGAAAGATGAATAAAAGTCTTGATGACCGGTTATTGCCAGAAGGTGAATACCGAGATGCGTTAAATATACAAGTTACAAAAAATGATGCTGACGATGGCGAAAACGTTGGTGTTGTACATAATATTAGGGGTAATTCATTAGAAGCTTCTGTTTCTGGATACACTAATCCAAAAATTATAGGTAGTTTTTTTAACGATCAAAATAATACTATTTATTTTTTTGTAACAGACAACACGAACCATGGTATTTATAGCTGGCAAGTGGGTGATGAAAATCCAACAGCTATTAATACAGGTTCTTTTTTAAATTTTAACAAATCAAGACTTATAACTGGAATAAATGTTATTGAGAATGTTTTGTTTTGGACAGACAACTATAACGAACCAAGAAAAATATATTTAGATAATAACGATATAAATTACAATATAAATGTTAATTTATCTATATTAAAACCAGCTCCATTTAAAGCTCCAGAAATAACTTCTTCTTCTTATAATTCAAACAACAGTGATTTTATAAAAGAAAAATTTGCAAGATTTGCTTATCGTTATAAATTTAAAGACGGTTCTTATTCTGTGTTTTCTCCTTTTTCACAAATAGCCTTTACTATTGATACAGGAGAAACGATAACAAATGAATTAACAGATGATCAATTAAGTGCCATATACAAAAAAGGTATTATTGATCAAATGGTTAATAGCAGTAACGAGTTTGAATTAAAAATATACCTTCCTTCTAATTCTTTAAAAAATTCTGGTGAATTAACTATTGACGATATAAACATAGATAGCATCGATGTTTTAATGAAAACATCTGATTCGCCAGCGGTTAATATTATAGATACATTATCCAATTTAACAGCCACTACAAGTGCTGGAAATATAAGTTATATAACATATACATACAAATCTACAAAACCAAAATCTACACTTCCAGAGCAACAATTAACTAGAGTGTATGATGATGGTCCAACAAAAGCTTTAGCGCAGGAAATTGTTGGAAATAGAGTTGTTTATGGAAACTTTACATTAAATATTCCTACGCCAGCTGACAATAAACTTAGTTTTACAGTGTCTACGGCAACAAATTCAAGCCAGGCATTAGGTTTAAAATTAAAAAGATCTTATGAAGTTGGTATTGTATTATCTGATGCCTACGGTAGAACTTCCACTGTTTTAACTTCAAGAGAAAATAATGGTATTATTTATTTAGATACAGATGCTTCTCCTGAATATGATGCTGATTTACTCAAAAAACTAACAATAACTTTTACTGATTTATCAGAAATACAAAGTTTAAACCCTAAATGGTTATACTATAGCGTTGTAGTAAAACAAGCAAGTCAAGAGTATTATAATATATATTTGCCTGGTTTTGGAAGTTATCAAGGCAAAACTTATGCGACACTGTTTGGAGATAATATAAACAAACTACCAATAGATACTTCTACGTATAATACGGAAACAAGCATAAGCAGTACTAACGTTAAAGTTTATTTATCTTTAGAAAATAAAAGTTATTTTATAAGAACAATACAGTCTGGACTTGGGCAACAAGTATATGCCGTTGGATATAGAATACAAAATTCTAGTGGCTCTAATTCTACTATAAGTAATTATACGCCAAAAGATAAAAGCAATTTTACTGTAGGATCTGGTGGACAACAAGATTTTATTATAACAAGAACATTTGATTCTTATTTTGGCGATATGGGCGCTAGCGGTGTTACAATGGCGAGTAGTCCAATAGTTTATGTAAATGGCATATTATCATCAGCAACAGCAAATAATAGTACAAATACAGTCAGTTTAACGACAGCAGCTGTAGAAGGAGATATTGTAGAAATATTTCCAACATATAACAACGTTATTGTTTATCCATACGCAAACAGGGTTGGTTATTCTTTAACTCAGCCAACGGCTGGTGCGAATGTTTCAGTTGCTCAATCTGGAGATAGTTTAAGTGTAGATATCTATGTAGAAGGCGTGGACGCTTTAAATGAAGATTATATATATGATATATATACGGAAAATCCAGAACAAAAACAATTAAATGAGGTAAAAGTAACTGGTATTTCTACATTAAACAATTTTAACAGTATACCTGATGAAATTAAAAATACAAGTTACGATTTATACGAAACAACGTTTTACAAAAAACAAAATAATTATCGCATTGTAGAATTTGATAGCGAATTTGGTGTAAAATTAAAAGATGTATTTAGTGGTACTTTAAATGGTATAACTTATACTAATGATTTAAAAGGTAAAATAGCTTCATTAAGCATATTAGAGACTCAACCTTTTGAATCTTCTATTGATATATTTTTTGAAACTCCAACGCAAGGTTTAATAGAAGATATTGATTCAAATCCAATATCTATAAACTACTATAATTGTATTAATTTCAAAATAAACAATATAGATGTAGGTTTTCAAGAATCAACAATAAAAGGAGGTTATAATGAACCTAGTATTGATAATGGCGTACAGGCTTACTTTGTAAATGAAAAATACCAAGAACAAGTAAGGTCAAGCAGTTTGATATATTCTGGTATAATAAATCCAAGAACAGGAGTAGACAATACTAATCAATTTCCTTCAGGTGATCAAATAACTAGATCTTTAGATCCCTCCTATGGTTCAATTCAAAAATTATACGCAGATACAGAAGATTTACTTATATTTCAAGAAGAAAAAGTATCACAAGCTTTAATTGATAAAGATATTATCTATACTGCAGAAGGCCAAGGATTAACAACTGCTGGTCAAAGAGTTATTAGTCAAATAAACAGCTATGGAACAAACTATGGTATAGGAACTAATCCAGAAAGCTTTGCGGTGTACGCTGGTAGAAAATATTTTGTAGACAAACCAAAAGGAGCAGTTTTAAGACTTTCACGTGACGGTATTACAGAAATATCCAATTATGGCATGCGAGGTTATTTTAGAGATAATCTTAAAAATGCAAGCACTATAGTTGGAAGTTGGGACATGTATAACAAAGATTACATTCTCACGTTAGATGGTTCAATAAATAAAAGTATTGCCTTTGACGAATCTTCTAATGGTTGGACGTCATTTTTTAGCTTTGTTCCAGATTGTGGTGGAAGCTTAGACGGAAACTATTATACATTAAAGGGCGATGAAATTTGGTTGCATAATTCAACTTCTGCTGATTTCTGTACTTTTTATGGTAGTAATTCAGATGGTTGCTATGTAGATATTGTATTTAATCAAAATCCCTCTGCAAATAAGAATTTCTTAACTATTAATTATGAAGGATCAAATACGTGGAATATAGAAGATATAATCACAGATTCTGATTTTGCGGAAGATATAGTGGCTTATAATATTCTAAACGAAGATCTTATTATATCTGGTTTTAAAAAATATGACAACAAGTATTACGCTAATATATTTAATAAAAACGTATATAATGACGAAGACGAAAACACGGTGCCATACGGAAATGAAATAAATTTTGGCGGCGATGTTTCTGGAATAAAAGGTTATTTTGCAAAAATGAGAATAAAAACAGACGCTACAGATTACAAAGAATTATTTAGCGTTTCAACTAATTATAATATAAATAGTTATTAATATGGAACCAATTTCTGCTTTAATTGGACTTGGATCTAGTCTTATAGGTGGTATAACTCAAGCAATAGGAGCTGGTAGTGCTAGAAAAAGAGCCGCATCTGATATGCAAAGGTATGATTTAAAACTTAAAGGATTAGAAGCTAGTAGACAACAAATTATAGATCCTTATGCGGCAATAACCGATTTGTCTTCTATGATATCAAATCCTTTTGCAAATATTCAAGTGGCAACTAAGCAAGCAGAAATGCAAGCTGCTGAAACAGATATATCTTTAGCTTCTACGTTAGATGTATTAAGAGAAACAGGTGCGGGTGCTGGAGGAGCTACGGCTCTTGCGCAGGCAGCAGCTAGATCTAAACAAGGCATTGCAGCAAGCATTGAGCAACAAGAAGCTGAAAATTCTAGATTAAGAGCGCAAGGTGAAGCTCAAATGCAGCAAATGCGCTTACAAGAAATGTCTAGAGTTCAACAGGCTAGAGCTGCTGGGCAACAATTTATGTTTGGCGCTAGAGAAACAAGAGAAACGCAACAATTAGAAAGAGCGCAAACGCAACTTGATCAAGCAACACAGCAAGAAGCGGCTTATAGACAACAACAAATGGCTGGATTAGGATCTGCCATAGGAAGTTTAGGAGCTATAGGTGGTTTAGCTGCTGGCGGTGCTTTTGGTAAAGGTGACAATGGTATTTTTTCTGGCATTTTTAACAATAATTAAATAAAATGAGTTACACTAATCCACAGCAAAATAGCGTAATACAAGACTATACAGCTTTTTCAAAGTCTTTTGAAAATTCTATGGCAAAGTTTATTGGTATTATTGAACAGGCGGCAGAAAAAAAACGACTAGTAGAAACCAATAATGCTAAAAATAAAGTAGGTTATATTCAAGACAGCGAAGAACAAGTAAACCAAGTAAAAACAATAAATAAAGAAGAAAAAGATTTATTTTATAACATGTATTCTGCACCTACTTCTGAAAAAGGTTTTTTTGACGAAGAAAATGCTGATGCTAGACGCGAGATTATTTCTACAATATCTTTAAATAAAAACCTGTATAATACCTT
>Ga0208898_1001098_pt1 | contig 18554 bp, 24 predicted proteins | sample VirMetDEL_Mar_4_FD_184513 | JGI IMG/M metagenome (GOLD analysis project Ga0208898, IMG submission 184513) | Aqueous microbial communities from the Delaware River and Bay under freshwater to marine salinity gradient to study organic matter... | ecosystem: Environmental > Aquatic > Marine >...
AACTACAAGACCTTGACGGCGTAGGTATATGTAGATTAGGATATAGTGATATTCAAAGAAACGGGATATTAGGACAAATATTAACTAGACTGGAGAGCTAATGCCGATATACGATTATGAATGTAGAGACTGTGGAGCAGAAGTCGGTGACGTGTTCCAAAAGGTTACAGAGCCAGAACTAACAACTTGCCCTTTTTGTAACGAGGAGGGGTTGTTTAGACTGGTTACTGGTGGACTCCACAGTTTCATGGCGGGAAGCGATACCATAGGAAGTATCGCTGATAGAAATACAAAATTGAATAAAAGTAGAATAAATGAGATGGAGGCTATGAAAAGAGAACGAAATCCAGAACCCGAAAAACCTTGGTATCAAAAACAGGGTAATAAATCCATGAAAGACATAAACGGCATGACGGATAAACAAAAAGCTAAGTATATAATGGAAGGGAATTAATGGACTTTACTATAACTGGACAAAAACCAAAAAAAGAATATGTCTATATAAATAAAAATGGAAAGATTATATCTAATGATGTTGACAAAGTTTATGCTCAAATTTTAATTGAAGCAGATAAAGAAACCTACTACATTATTACTTATCAAAACTTACCTCTAGACCCAATGGGAAAATACCAAAAAAGACAAGCCTACTTAGAAACTAAAATGCAAAAAGTTAAAAAGAAAACTTTTGATTTTTATGTTACATACTTGCAAACAAACAATTCTATTTACTTAACTAGAACAAACAGGAGTTATCAGAATGGCTAAGACTGGACCTTTAGGAGATGTGGAGAAATTTTACATTGAAAATAAATATCAAGAGTTTACAGTAGAACAGTTAGCTAAGAAATTAAATAGACCCAAAGCTACAGTGGAGAAGCATGTAGAAAAAGCAAAAGAGAAGAGGGTTCATACTCAAGAAGAAAAGCCAAACCTTTTTGCTTCACATAAAGGGTCAACGGTAATGACTCAGGCGGCTTCTGAACTTGGCGATGAAATCAGAAAAAGAAACAGGGATAAAAAACCGGATTCAAGATGCACGACGAACATCAAATAACAGACAAAAAAAGATGGTCGGAAGTATTCAGAACTAACGTTAGAGCTACATGGTTAATTGTAACCCTAAAGGATGGTACTGAATATTTTATTGACAATACAAAACGTTGGCATGAATTGAAAAGGTATTGCGATAACAATGAAGTCTTTTTAAGTAAATTAAGTATTCAGTTTAAATCCCATAGAGAAAGGATTGACATAACTAATATTGATGGTATATATTTTGCTAAATCTGTGGTAGGTATGCTTGGCGCAGAAAGCAAACAAACTTATACTATTGGAAAAATTAAAGACGGCGTTGTTCATAAAACGTTATGGTTGATACCTGAATTAATTGTTGAAAAGGAATATAAAGATTATGAATCAGGCTGTTTTGAAGAATCAATTATCTATGACAAAAAGAAAAAGAACTGAAAAAAGCAAGTATAAACATCAGTCAACTGGAGATTATTGTACTTGCGCTTCTTATTTAGCTGAATTAATGTGTTTAAGGCTTGCAGAACACAAGAATGAAGGTAAACTAGGTTATAAGTTTTGGAACAAAAAACCTTGGGACTGGACTTTTAAGCAACAATTGTTTACTGCAAATTCACTAATAAAAAAATATGGAGAGGTGGCTGTTGTAAAAGCGGTCAATTCTCCTTCTTTAGCTAAAGTTTTTTCTTTAAAAAATAAGAGGGTAGTACCTGAAATATTAAAACAGGTTAAATTCATTGAGGAAAACAAAGATAAGAAACAAGATCTGGACATTAAAGAAAAGCCGACTGTAAGAAAAAATACTTATGGCAAAAAATCTAAATTAAATAAATTGAGAGGACTAAATGGCAAAAAAGAAAACGAAGGCTAAGTTTGATGACGATATTGTAAGTAATCAGATAATTGCTAAATACGGAGATATTGTAGAGCAAGGCACAAAAGTATTACAAGATCTACAGACCTTTGATACTATAGGTATATCTCCAGCGTTAGACTTGGCGCTTGGCGGGGGTTTAAGAGAAGGTAGTGTTGTTGTTATGACTGGCGATCCTAAAACTGGTAAGACTACAACATCGCTATATTTTGCTGCCAAAGCGCAGGCGGCAGGCAAAAATGTATTTTACTTTAATACAGAAGGTAGATTGACCAAAGAAAATTTTACTGGAATTAAAGGTCTTGATGCAGATAAAATTAAGATTGTTCAAGCTACAGATAATCAACCCGTCGTATCTGCCGAAACATTCTTAAATGCTATTGAGACATACGTTAAGAATACGCCCGACTTTGTGGCGATTATTGACTCTGTGTCTAATATGGTTCCACAAGATGAACTAGATGGAGAAGTTAGAGGTGGAGTTAGAGCGCAACTACCTAGACTACTATCTATGTTCTTTAAACGTATTAGTAATGACGTAGCAAGAACTAGAGCTATACTTATTTTTATTACTCATAATATTGCTAACACTGGTGGTTCACGTTGGTCTCCAACCAAGCTTGCTGACTGCGGTAACATGCTTCAGTATCAAGCGGGAACGAATATGGTGATTACTCACCGTGGAAAATGGGAAGAGACTGACGCTTCTGGTAATGACGTTGGGCAAGTGGCAAACTGGGTGGTCAAAACATCTGCTGCTGGCGGTAGGCCAAACTCTAATGCTGTGTCTTATATCAGGTACGGAGCTGGCATTGATGAGGTTAGAGAACTTTGTGAAATCGCAAATGAGCTAACTTTTATTAAACAGGCTGGCGCTTGGTATACGATAACTACAGCTATAGACAACCAAAAAGATCCAGCAATTCAAGCGCTACTGAAAAAAAATGATATTGATGTAGATAACGCAGAAGCAGTAGAAAAATTCTTTAAGTTCCAAGGCATGTCAAAACTTAGTGACTTCATAGAAGAAAATACGGAGATACAACAATTTTTATACGAAGAAATAAGAAACGTATTATGAAAGTCGTAGGTCTTAACGGTCGTGAATATAATCTAAATTTGAATAAATATATTGTAAAAAAAGATGACAAGACTGTTAAATCGAAGTATCATATGACGGCTAGAGAATTACTACACGAAATGTTCTCTGGCTACACTATACTTGAAGAGGTTAAATTGCCGGGGTCAAGAGATCCAGCTAAGAAGTCTACTTTATTTCTAGACTTTTTTATCCCAAACTTACAGCTAGGTGTTGAAGTTCACGGGCAACAACACTATGAATTTTGTAAGTTTTTTCATAAAACCAAAGCTGGTTTCTTGACTTCTCTCAAAAGAGACTTTATAAAAGAAGACTGGTGCGAACTAAACGGAATAGAACTTGTGGTTCTTAAATACTCAGACAGTCTAGAAGATTGGAGAAATCAAATTGAAAGCCGCTGAAAGATTAAAAGAATTTTTAGATGGTATTGAAGCATATGTTACCGCAAAAAACATAACGCCTACAAAATTTAATCCAGAGTTTGCTGTGGCAGAAACGCTTTCTTTAGAAAGTTTAGAAAAGTTAACACAAGAAGAATGTTTTGGTTACGCATATCAACTTATGCAGTATGTAGATCACATTGGTACAGAGCGCGCTCAATGCGAAAATGTAATACGGTGGTGTGAAAACTCGTTACAGAGTATTATATCTGAACTGTTGTCCAGTGGTGTGTGGGATACATACGCAAAACACGAAACTAAAGTTGCTACGATTTTAAGAAACGACGACCTAGCTAGAAAAATTAACGAATGGAAATTAACTGCTCAAGGAAGACTTGAAAATATTAAGTCTAGAGAGTATAACGTTAGAAGGAAAGCTGACATACTTTTTGAAAAAGGTAAAAGAAAATGAAACAGATAAGCGACTCATTTTTAAAAGAATATTCTTACGATTTTTTGTCGTCTATAGACATAGGAATTCATATAGAATCTTTAAGAATATATTTTGAAACGTGTAATCCCGACCCTGCAAGTACTATAATAGCATTTGACGTAGGCAGTAATGCTGGAAGCTTCATAAAAGCATTACAGAGCTACGGATTTAGTTCTCATTGTCATTGTTTTGAACCTCACCCTGTCTTATATAATTTTTTAAAAAGTAGTTACAACGATATTTCCGTAAATGATTACTGTGTTTCTGACATCAACGGCGAGCAAACGATATACATTCCAGATATTTCTGTTGGAATCAGCAGTCTTATAAATAGACCCGTGTTTCAATCTTTGGGTCAAGAAATATTTGAGCTTAAAACTAAATCTGTAAAGCTAGACACATATTGCTCTGATTTGAATATTCAAAATATTGATTTTCTAAAAATAGACGTTGAAGGAGCGGAGAAGATGGTTTTTGATGGCGCTTCAGAAATGTTAAAATCTAATAAAATTACCTGTGGTCAATTTGAAATTGGACCAACGTTAACTGAAGCTGGAACTTCAGAGCAAGAAATAATTGAACTACTAAACAGTTTTGGCTACGAAACATTACGTATATCAGCCAGTGATATGTTTTTTATACTAAAAGGTAAAAGAAAATGAACCCAGAAGATATAGCTAAATTTATTGAATCCTTAAATGTCGAACAAAAAGAAGCTTTTGAAAAAGTTTTTAAAACTATTGGTAATTCAATGGGTGTCGAGATAAAACAAGAAGAGGTTGAAGTGGAAGAGCCTATTCAAACCACAGAAAATAATAAAGATGATTTTACTATGCATAAAAACAATGCAAAACCTAAAGGTAGGAGAGAAGTTGTGAAGTTCAAAAAGAATACTTGGCAAGATGATGGTACTGAGTTTACTGACATGGAAACGCCTAAAGTAAAGAGAACGCCAAGGAATAGGAAAAAAGCAAATATTGTAGATGTAGAATGCCATGTTTGCGGAAAAACGTTCAAGATGAATTCTAATTTAGTTTATGGCGAATACCAAAGGTGTAACCGTTGCGGCGGCAAGTAACATGACAAAAATATTGCAAGATTTAGGAGCAGAAAGAGCAGTACTCGCTGGTCTCTTTGCTCACGGTCTAGATTCTTATATTGAAGTTTCCGAAATACTGGATCATAATAGCTTTGCTGCGGAAAATAATCAAATAATTTACAAGTGTATTGAAAAAGTTTTTGCCAGCGAAGTTGAAGTTGATGTTGCATCTTTCATTTCTTCAGCAGAACGTCTCGGTTTCATTGAGACCTTCAAAGATAAACGAGAGTTAAATTATATTAAATCATTGATGGATTTTCCCATCAAAAAAGATAATGTCTTACATTTTGCTGCTCAAATTAAAAAGTTTGAATTTGCAAGAGATATAGTAAAACTTGCTAATTCTATCGGTAAAGATGTTTCAGAAATCAATGGTGATGAAGATGTAGATGAAATCATTGGTAAACTAGAAAATCCTGTTATGGATTTTTTAAGAGAAGAAGACACAAGAGAAAGTCAAGAACTTTTATGTGAAAATATTGAAGATTACATTGAATTCCTTCAAGACAACAAGTGTGACCAAATTGGTTTGTCTAGTGGTTTTTCAAGATATGACGCAGTTATTGGTGGCGGCTTGAGACGTAAATGTGTTGACATGCTAGCGGCAAGGCCGGGAGTTGGTAAGTCTGTGTGGGGTGATAATGTTGCGTTACACAATGCTCGCAAAGGAATTCCCGTTCTCATGTTAGATACTGAAATGAGCAAGGAAGACCATTTAAATAGAATTCTGTCTAATATCAGCGGCGTTCCAATTAATGATATAGCAACAGGAAAATTTGCAAACGATGAAGAAAAATACATCGCAGTCAATAATGCTGTAGAAGAAATTAAAAATATACCTTACACTTACGTTTGTGTTGCTGGCGCCCCTTTTGAAAATATATTAAACCATATAAAAAGATGGGTAATGAGAGAAGTTGGGGCAGATGAAGAAGGAAGAACAAATGAATGCTTAGTGATTTATGACTATCTAAAACTCATGGCATCATCTGGTATTTCTAATTCTATCGCAGAGTTTCAAGCTCTTGGTTTTCAGATTATGGATCTTCATAATCTTACGGTTAAGCTAGACATCCCCTGTCAAGCGCTATGCCAATTGAACAGAGACGGTATCACAAGAGAAGATACAGGCTCTATGAGTGGCTCTGACAGGATTGTTTGGCTTGTAACCTCTCTGTCATACCTTAAAGAGAAGTCGGCAGAGGAACTAGCAGAAGACGGCCCAAGAGCAGGCACTCACAAAGTTATTAATTTAAAGGCTAGGCATGGCCCCGGTCTTCACGGCGGTAATTATATTAATTTTCTTATGCAAGGAGAATATGCAAAGTTAACGGAATTTAGAACTAGAGACGAACTTATAGCAACCGGAGGCTCTGATGCCATAGAAGGTGCTGAATTACCATTTGAGGAAGATACAGAATGAGCTATAAAGCACACTTTAAAGGAGGCCCATCTCATGGTCAAATTACACAAATGTCAAAGGTTGAACAAATAATTTATGTAACAAAAGTTTATGATGTGAGTGGTTTTAGAACAAAGTCTAAATATAATTTAATAGATCAAAAAGGTGAAGATCTTTATTATATCTTAGACGAGGAAAGATTTGACGGCGTAAACCCGACCCCATTTGAAAAACATTAAGATGAGTACAGCAAAACAAAAGCTTGATTTAAACGAAGTAAAGAATATTGTATTTAAAGATTTAGCACTTTTACTTGAGGACTTAGATCTTGACTGGGAACTTAGGAATAGCAATGTTTTTATGCAATGCCCTATTCATGGAGGCGATAACTCAAATGGATTGTCTATATCTTTAATTCACAAAAACTGGCGGTGCTGGACTAGGAATTGCCATGAAGATAGTAACACTAATATATTTGGATTCATACAAGCTATATTCACAGAAAGGGGTCAACCTTCATCTTTTTCTGACGTTTTAAGATATGTATGTAGACTTTATAATATAAACAATATAACCAAAGTAAAAGATAAGATAGAAGACCCTTACAAAGATTTTGGTGAAATTGTAAAAATCTTTAAGGATAATTGCGATTCTGAAGGTATAACAATACAAGAAGTAAACACTTGTGGTAACTCACCTTATTTTGAGTCTAGAGGATTTTACTCAGACACTCTTAAACATTTTTCTGTAGAAGATTGTTTAGAAAAAAACTCTATAATGAAAAATAGATCTATCATACCAGTGTTCTACAAAGAAGAGAAGGTCGGTTTCATAGCTAGAGCTACTAAATCATGGCAGTCGCCAAAGTACTTGTTTTCTGATGGATTTAAGAAAGCAAATTATTTATACAATTATGATAAAGCATTAGTTAGATCACTAGAAACCGCCACTCTTTTTCTTGTAGAAGGTCAAGGTGATGTATGGAGAATGCATGAAGCTGGAGTTACAAATTGTGTAGGATTGTTTGGTAAAGATATATCAAACAAACAAAAAGAACTTCTGTTAAAAAGTGGGGCAACTAAACTTATTATACTTACTGACAATGATCAAGCTGGCAGGGAGTCAAAAATAAAAATACAAAGAGAATTATTTAGGTCATTCAACTTAAAGTTCCCAAAGATTGTGGGTAAAGATATCGGTGACATGTCAATAGAGTCTATACAACAAAATATTCTTTCAGATTTAAAAGGTAGTTATTAATGATTATTGGTATTTCTGGCAAAAAGCAAGCCGGTAAAACAACAGTTGCTAACATCATTCACGGTGAAGTTCTAAAAAGCAAAGAGCTTATTCTAGACTATAACATAAATGATAAGGGCAAACTTATAATTAATACCACAAACTCTGTGGGTAAAGAAGGTTGGGGAGAATTTGATATTGAGCGCAAGGATGAACAGTTTGTAGAGTATGCCCACTATAATATGTGGCCTTTTGTAAAACTATATAATTTTGCTGACTCGCTGAAAGATATGTGCATCAATTTGTTTGGCATTACATATGAGCAGGTATACGGAACTAACGATCAAAAAAATCAAACATTAAAACACATCAGATGGGAAGATATGCCGAGGTTTCAAAATATGAAACTGATGAAAAAGATGCCCATTGATGCTAAAAAAGGGTGGGATTGGCGGAAAGGGGAGATGACGGCTCGCGAGTTTATGCAGTTCTTTGGAACTGATATTATGAGAAAAATACACAAAGATGTTTGGGCAAATGCTTGTATCAATAAAATTACAAAAGAAGGTAGTGATCTTGCTATTATAGCAGATGTAAGATTCCCAAATGAAGTTGAGGCCGTCAAAAAAGCTGGCGGCAAAGTATTGAGATTGGAGAGAAATGTTCATGAGGACGACCATGATAGCGAAACAGCGTTAGATGTAGACAACTATGACCATTCTAATTTCTGGCATGTGTTTGACAATAGAGAGATAACCATCGGAGAAACGATAACTGAAGTTAGATCTCTATTGGAGCAAATTTAATGATTGTAACTTACATCAGATCGTCTAGTTATAATAACTACGATTTCTGTCAAATGCAATACTTCCTAACCTATGTTCTAGGTTATAGGTCTGATAGTAATAAAAAAGCAGATCTAGGAACTATGGCGCACAAGGTAATGGAAATATTGGCTGGCCTTAAAAAATTCCAACAGGACAATCCTAAAAGAAAATACTTAGTTATTCAAGATGATAAGTGTGGTAAAATTAGAATACTTAAAGATGAATTGTACACAGATGATTTTGTAGAGAAGATGTGCGAACTGGCGGTTAATGAGTACGCAAAAGGGTCAATTCATAAATTTTATCCAGCAGACAGAAAAGTTGTTAGAGATACTGTATTTACTTTCATTAATCATTCAGACGGCCTTTTCGATCCTAGACAAAGAAATATTTATCATCCAGAAGCTCAGTTTGATATACCGATTGAAGAAGACTGGGCTAAATTTGAATATGAGATTGATGGAGAAACTGTAAAAGGTCAATTAGCAATCAAGGGAACTATTGACTTGACAACCTTAGTGGCAGATGATACCATTGAAGTTATTGACTGGAAAAGTGGCCGTAGAATGGACTGGACAACCGGTGAAGTAAAAGACTACAAAAAACTAGAAAATGATCCTCAGTTACTACTGTATTTCTATGCTATATCAAGAATATATAAAGATTTTCCTAACAGAATTATGAGCATCTTCTTTTACAAAGATAAAGATGGTAAAGTTGATCCTATGCCATTTAGCATTTGCTTGGGACCAGAAGACGAGAAAAGATTCTTGAGAATGTTGAAGAAAAGATTTGAAGACATACGTGACAATGTACTTCCTAAACCGATAAGATCGGACAGGAATACGTTTAAATGTCAAAAGCTGTGCCACTTTTATAAAAATAACTGGCCCGGAACAGATGAAAAAATGTGTATATTTATAGAGAAGAAGTTAAAAAAAGACGGGATGGACCAAACCATCAAAGATTGTACAAATAAAGGTTTTTCAATAGGTTATTATGAGGCACCGGGATGAAAAGAAGAGATTTTATAAAATTAGGAGCAACTACATTTGCTTGCGGAAATATCACAGCTACTTACGCAGATGATAAAAAGAAGGACGATACAGCAGTATTATTTCTTTTTCTCGGCGGTGGGGCTTCTCATATTGAGACTTTTAATCCTGTGCCATATGCTCCTGCTGATCGCAGATCTGTAACAGGGGCTACCAAAACCAATGTCACCGGCGTCGAACTAGGCGGTTTGTTTAAAGAGTTAGCAAAGCGCACAAACAAGATCGTAATTCCTAGAGCTTTTGGTCACAGAGATCAGAATCACGCTTCTGCTGTTCACTGGGTGGTGACTGGTGAAGCTAATTTTGGCGCTGGCACAACTTCTAAATGGCCCAGTTATGGTAGTATGATGAGTCGCCATCACGGTGTAAATACCGATGATGGACTACCTACATATGTTAAATTAGGTCAGTATGACCACAATGGCGCAGCGTGGCTTGGTGGCAAATATACGGGTTTTGACGCTACTAAAGAAGGCAGAAAAGACCTACAGCTTCTTGGCAAGAGTGATGACTTTAGAAAAAGATTACATGCTCTAAATGTAATTGATAGTGGATTTATTGGTAAAGATCAACAAATGGCAAAAGACTGGCGTGATTTACGTAACCAGTCTGTAGATATTATTCTAGGAAATGGGTCAAAAGCATTTAGGGTAGAAAACGACAAAGATTATAATAGTTTTAAGGAAGCTACTTTAGGGCAAGATGCTCTTACTGCAATTAGACTTTTAGAAGCTGGCTCTAAGTTTGTGTCACTTAGTTATGGCGGCTGGGACATGCACACAAATATTGGTCAAGCCCTTAGCACAAAACAGGCAGAGCTAGACCATTATCTTGCTAAAATTATGGATACGCTAGAAGCAAGAGGTATGTATGAGCGTGTGATGCTTGTTGTGACTTCCGAATTTGGAAGAACTCCGAAAGTAAATCAAAATCAAGGCCGTGACCACTTTGGAAAACTTGCACCACTCATGATTAGCTGTGGGAGCTACGATATGGGTAAAACGATTGGGGCTTCTACTCCAAATGCTGACGACTTTGATAGTGGCAGATGTGGGCCAGAAGATTTAGCTTGGACAATTTACGATCATTTAAATATGAATAAAACTGCTAGATACACTGCTACGGATGGCAGACCTCATAATCTAGTAAAAGAAGACTCTAAAAATATTTTAAAGGATATATCATGAAAAATTTAATCGCTTTTTTGGTAATTGGCATTGCATCTCTTTGTTTTTGTGGTACAGTAGATGCTCACTGGCCTTGGCAAAACCACCAGCACCCGCATAGTTATAGGTATAATCCTCCGATAGTTTACTATCAACCGCAGGTTGTATGGCTACCACAGGGTACTACGCTTAATGTTGGACCTGTATATGTTGATCCATACAGAAGGTATGTCAGAATGGGAATCAATTACGGATTTTACCATATACCACAAGTTCAAACTTTTAATATTTATAATGGTCAACAAAATTTAGGGGGTCAATAATCAGATGCCAATTCCATCTAGAAAAAAAGATGAAGACAAAAGCGCGTTCATGAGTAGGTGCATGAGTGAACTTTCTGGTGAATACAAAGATGATAAGCAAAGAACAGCTATTTGTCTAAGTAAGGCTACAGAAGGTTTAGATTACCTTGAAGCTGGAGACTTCTCTCATTATTACAATGCTTTTGGATTTACAGAAGAAATTACAGAAGATAATTTTCACGTACCAACAGAAGCGGATTACGAAGATTGGGATGACGGAGAGGTTTTAGAATGGGATTGGGCGGCAGATCGTCCGGGCCTTTGGGAAAACATCCGTAGAAAGAAAATGCGTGAAGGTAAAAATTATAAACCCGCCAAAACGGAAAAAGAAGGCAGACCTACACAAGAACAATTAAAAAGAGCGCAATCGCTTTTGCAAAAAACTTTTTCTGAATATGAAGAAGGTCAAATGCAAAGAGAACAATTGATGAAAATGCACCATCAACTAATGGAGATTGAAAAATACTTGAAGGGTGTAAAGTTTGAAGACTGGACTAAAGACATGATTTCTAAGTCAGAAATTTATATTCAAAATATTTACGACTTTGTAGAGTCTAGGAACGAACAAGAATCTTATGCTGAATTTTACACAGAAGCAGATGAACCGGGACCAAAAGATCCTCGCAGAACTCCTGCGCCAAAAAAAGACCAAAAGAAAGGGTCTAAAGAGAATAAACCAGATAGCGCAAAAGATGGGTCTGGTAAAATTACTTTTAGTAAAGAAGTCACTGCTCAACTACAAGCAAAAGTTAAAGAGCATAACGCTAAAGGTAAAGGCTCTAAAGCTACGCTAGGTATGCTCAAAGCTGTATATCGCCGTGGCGCTGGAGCATTTTCAACCAGTCACGCTCCTAAAATGAGTCGTCACGGTTGGGCTATTGCCAGAGTAAACGCTTTCCTCAAGCTACTCAGAAGTGGTAGACCATCTAACCCTAAGTATACTACAGATAATGATTTGCTACCAAAAGGACATCCAAGAGCAGGTAAATCTAAAGCTAGTTATAAATACGAAGACCCAAAAACTGGTCAAATATATGAATATGAAAGAAAAGGTATTTATAAAAAAGATGGTAGATTTTTAGTATTCAAGGAAAAGTTTTATGCAGAAAATCTTGACTATACTGAATCTGCCGAATATCAAGGCCGAAAGGTTAAACTTGGCAAACCTTTTAGAACTCCGGGTGGACCAAAGAAAAGTGCTGTATATGTAAAGAACGATAAAGGTAAAGTGGTTATTGTTCGTTTTGGTGACCCGAACATGAAGATCAAGAAAAGTGATCCGGGTCGTCGCAAAAACTTTAGAGCTAGGCATAATTGTAGCAATCCCGGTCCAAGATGGAAAGCACGTTATTGGAGTTGTAAAGCATGGTAATCTAATGGAGGTGTCTTATGTTAAGAATTCAACCAGGAAAATTTTATCGTATTAAAAATAGTGATAAAAAATCAGCAGCAAGCGATCACTACAATATGATTGTTGTAGAGAATAATGAGGGTGGGGTTGAAGAGTTATTATTTACTGATTCTGATTTAGTGAAAGCTACAGTTAGAAGAAAAAAGAACACTGAAGATATTCCTCGTTATTCTATTGTTGCCCCAGAGGGTGGGATAATTTACGTTATTGGACTAACCACAGTCGGTATTGTCAGTGGATTAGTAGGATACTTTATTAGAGATTTAAATTTATTTTAATGTAGAATTCAGACCTTCATACTTAAATAAGTGTTCAATCAGTTATTCTACATGCGAACGGGGTTTCGGCCCCGTTTTTTTTATTTTTATATTGAAACATCTGTCTATTGCACGTATAATATAGTGACTGGCGTTTTGTCTATCATAACTTTAATTAGTTATTCAGCATATCACGCCATATTATTGCACTGGTATTCAATCCATCATAACTTTATAGTTATTCAGAATGTCATACCAGATTTTTATTGAACAGGAGATATTGAATGACTTGGTTTCCACTATTGAATTATACGCATTACTCACTTCTTCGTGGCTTTTCTAAGCCAGCAGAACTTGTATCAGAATGTAAAAAGCGCGGGTATGTAGCCTGCGGAATTGCTGATTACAAAACTATTTCTGGCGCTGTTTCTTTTTATTCAGCTTGCAAGAAAAATAACATCATGCCGATTATAGGCTGTAGCTTTGATGGATTCAGCCTATTTGCTAAAAATAAAAATGGGTGGTATGAACTTATTGAACTTGTATCATCAATTAAAGATGATGAAGTAGATGGCGTTCTGTTAAATAGATCCACTAAAAGTAAAAATCTATTCAAGGTAACGCCCGACAAAGATTTCCCAGAGTCCTACTATGCAAACAAAGAAGACGCTGAATTACATAGAATACTTTTGTGTTCTAATCTAAAATGTACAATGGCAAAGGCTAAAGATAAGGTCAAGGATACACCTCTACAAAAGTTCTTTGATAAAGATGACTTTTACCTTAAAAATAATTCTACTGAAAATACATATTTTGATGACATATTAGAAGAGTGCGAAGAGTATAACATTCTTAATAATCCAATGCTACCTTCGTTTCCATGCCCTAACGGACAATCAGAAGAAGAATACTTGAGGTCTTTAGCAAGAAAAGGATGGAGTCAAAAGCTAGGTAAAAAATTTAAAAAGGGCAGTAAAGAGTGGGATGTTTACGGTGATAGATTTAAGAAAGAGTTTGAAGTTATCAAAGAAGCAAATCTTTTTGGTTATTTCTTAATTGTTAGTGATATTATCAGACATGTAGAAAGTAAAGGCTGGATGGCTGGACCGGGACGTGGTTCTGCTGCTGGCTGTTTGATTTCCTACCTTATTGGCATTACGCAGGTTGATCCTGTAGAGTTTGATTTGATTTTTGAGAGATTTTACAACTCTGGTAGAAATACTGATGGTAATGTTTCTCTTCCTGATATTGACATGGATGTTCCTGCTGGTAAACGAGATGATGTTATTGATTACCTTCGCGAAACTTATGGATCGGAACGGGTTAGTCAGATGCTCACGTTTGGTAGACTGCAAGGACGAAGCGCAATTAAAGAAGTTCTTCGCACCTACCAAGCTTGCGGCTTTTCAGAAATGAATGAAATTACAAAAGCTATTCCAGACGAAGCTGCAATTTCCGACCAATTATCACAAATGGACGATGATGAACGATCTATTATTAGATGGGCATTAATAAATAACGCAGAAGATTTACGTGGATATTGTTTTATCAATGATAATGGTGAATTAGAAGGTGATTATGCAGACATGTTTGATAAAGCAATTAAGATAGAAGGAACATTTAAGACTCAAGGCAAACATGCCGCTGGAGTTGTTATCTCGGCAGAACCGCTACACAAGGTTTGTCCGATGGCTAGCCAGAAAAATGCAGATGAAAAAATCGCTGGACTAGAAATGTCAGATCTAGAAGCGCTTGGTCACGTTAAATTTGACGTACTAGGATTATCCACTCTGGACAAGGTAATGAAAATAAAGGAAATACTAAATGAATAGAGATATAATTGTTTTTGACTTTGAAACGGGTGGAAGAAACCCACGTACTTGCCAACCTACACAGGTTGCAGCGCTTGCTATCGACGGTAGAAACTTTAAATTAAAAGGCACATTCGATAGTGAAATCTGGGCGGAAACAGATGATGAAAAAGCCCTAGCAAATGGGTTGGCACCAATAGAAGAAGGCGCATTAAAAGTCACTGGTAAAACTAGAGAGGGAATAGCAAAAGCGCCTAAACCAAAGGCGGTATGGACAAAGTTCTGTTCGTTTGTTAATAAATACAATTGGAAAGGTACACCTTTCTTCGCGCCCATTCCCGCTGGTTATAATATAATTGGTTATGACATGCCTATTGTAGACAGGTTATGTAAAGAGTATGGGCCATATGATAATGAACGTCAACAGCAAAAGTTATTTAGTCAAGTTTATAAAATTGATATGATGGATAACTATTGGATGTGGACAGAAGGTGATCCTAATATAAAATCTAGAAGTATGGATAGTATTAGAGATAGAATGGGCTTGTCGAAAGAGAACGCTCACGATGCGTTACAGGACGTTAAGGATACTGCTAACCTGATGATTAAGTTCATGAAGACTCATAGAGCGGTTTACAGGAACTTGAAACTTGAAAAGGCATTTGCAGATGGGAATACTTACGTATGAACAACAAAGAAACCATAGAACATAGAAGATATTGGATTAATTTATTTAAAATGTCTCATGGTTGCGCTATCTGTGGATATGATAAACATCCATCTGCACTATGTTTTGATCATTTAAACTCGGAAGAAAAACATGAGATGACCAAAAATGGTTGCTCTAAAAGAAATCATGCTGGTGGAATGTTTATGTTGTATGGCAAGAAATTTCCTGACGACATTTTGCTGGAAGAAATTAAAAAGTGCAGAATACTCTGTCACAATTGCCACATGGAACAAACTCATAATAAAAGACCCGTACCTAAAAAACCTATGTATGGAATGAGCTACCAAGAGTTGGAATTTAATTTGAAAAATGAGGTAAAACAAATTGAACTTTGATTATAATGATGAAAAAGCTTGGGATTTATTTGAGGAAGGTAGAACCAAAGGAATCTTTCAGTTAGAGAGTAATCTTGGTCGCTCTTGGTCAAAGAAAGTTAAGCCTAAAAACTTGGAAGATCTTGCTGCGCTGATTAGTATTCTGCGTCCGGGTTGTCTTAAAGCAATTACTGACGGTAAATCTATGAGTCAGCACTATGTTGACAGAAAGCATAAAGTGGAAGAGGTCACATATCTCCATGACTCTCTTAAAGATATTCTTGAACCTACTTACGGGGTTTTGATTTATCAAGAACAGTGTATGCGCATCGCTCAAAAGATTGCGGGCTTCAACCTACAAGAAGCAGATGTGCTTCGTAAGGCGATTGGAAAAAAGAAAGCTGACCTTATGGCAAAAGTTCGCAAAGACTTTATCGAGGGGTGTAAGAGACTAAAGACCGTTGATGAAGCGACTGCTGACGAAATCTTTGGTTGGATTGAAAAATCCGCTAGATATTCTTTTAACAAAAGTCACGCTGTCGCTTATGCTATGAACTCATACCTAAGCGCTTGGTATAAAGCTAATCATACTAAAGAGTTTTTTCTGTCGTATTTAATACACGCAAATGAAAAGCAAGACCCCCATCAAGAAGTCTACGAGCTTGTATCAGAAGCAAAGCTTTTTGATATTGAAGTAAAAATTCCAAAGTTGTCAGAATGGTCAGAAGAATTCTTTATTACAAAAAAGGGTATATACTTTGGTATTAAGAATGTTAAATCTCTAACTGGCGTTAATGGCGATAAAGTCATCAATGCCATTCAGGAAACGTCGGAAGATATAAATAAGTCCCCACATAACCTTACTTGGATGGATATACTTATACATTTATCTACCAAGATTAATTCTACTGGCTTCAAGGCGCTATGCTCTATTGGGTTCTTTTCGACAAAGAAAACCGGCATCTCTAGAAATAAAGCTCTGTATGAGTACTTGATTTTTAAGAACTTGACAAAAGCAGAGTTAAAGTGGGTTACAGAAAATTACAAGTCAAAAAAGTGGACCAACTTAACGGAATGTTTTACTGACCTAGCGCCAACTAAAAAACAAGGCGGTGGCACCAGTAGAACGTCTAGAAGTCAAGATATCCAAAATGAAATCACTTTCTTAGAAAATCCACCTTATGAACTTACTGATGATCCAACTTGGATTGTGGAGCAAGAAATTAAATTCTTAGGTTGTCCAGTTTCTATTTCTAGGATTGAGTCGTCAGACACATCCTCTGCTAATACTAGCTGTAAAGAAATATTAGATGGGAAAAAAGGTGAAACACTTTGTGTTGCGGCTACTGTAAACAGAGTGGCCGACCACAAATGTAAGAATGGGAAAATGATGAGTTTTCTAACCATAGAAGATGAAACATGCTCTTTAGACAGTGTTGTTGTATTTCCAGAAACAAGAGAGAAATATCAATATGTTCTATTTGAGAATAACAATCTTTTGTTCTGCGGAAAGGCTGATAAAAATAATTCATTTATTATTGATAAAATACATGAAATTTAGCTCTGACTAGAGTATAACAGGTAATACATTTAATTTGGAGGACATTGATGAATAATTGTACATTTACTGGGTATCTACTACATGACCCACAGATAGATAATGATAACGACGGACCAGCTTGCTGTATTGTAAAGATGGTAACTTACGAATATCGCAAAAATAAACGTGGAGAAAAAAAGAAAGTTCCCACAGTAATTACCTTACAAGCATGGGCTAGCGGCGCAGAAACAATCGCTAAATTAGGAAAGAAGGGAACCAAAATGACTGTTTACGCTTCTGCTAGAAATGGCGTTATGAAAACGGATGCTACGGATGATGTTTTATTTAGAATTAATGAATTTGACTTTGGTTGCTTAGATAAGGAATAAAATGAGAAAAAAAAGAATACTATTTTGCTCCGAGGCAACCTTTCTTAATACTGGGTACGCCACTTATACTAGAGAAATATTAAACTATTTACATTCTACTGGTAAGTATGAACTAGCTGAGATGGCAGCTTATGGAGAAAGAAATGACCCAAGAGCCACAGATATTCCTTGGAAATACTACGGAGTAGTACCAAATCAAAACAGCGAACCAAAAGCATCGGAAAAAGAACTAGAAGCATATAATGCTAACCAATCTGCTCAATTTGGGGAGTGGATTTTTGAACATGTTTGCTTAGATTTCATGCCAGATGTAGTGTGTGACATACGTGACTTCTGGATGCTTGACTTTGCTGAAAGATCCCCTTTTAGACCTTATTTTAAATGGGCCATCATGCCAACGGTTGATGCTAGACCGCAAGCGCGTCAATGGGTGGCAACGTATGCTAGCGCGGATGCCTGTTTCACATATTCGGATTGGGCGGGAGAGATTTTAAAAGATCAATCAGGCGAAAAAATTAATTACCTAGGAAGCGCTCCTCCGTCTGCCCATCCTGCTTATAAACCAGCAGAAGATAAAAGAAAACACAAACAATTTATGGGTCTTGATCCAGACTGTAAAATTATTGGCACAGTTATGAGAAACCAAAGGCGTAAATTGTATCCAGATTTGTTTGAGGCATTTAAAAAGTTTCTTGATAAAGTCGAGAATAAAAACTATTACCTATATTGTCATACATCTTATCCAGACTTAGGGTGGGATATACCTGAATTATTAAATGAACATGGTATTGGGTCTAAAGTATTATTTACTTATATTTGCCCAGAAACAAAAAAGCCATTTGTATCTGTGTTTAAAGGAGCTATGGCTGAATCGCCTTACACCAATAGATTTGGCGCTACTTTGTCTAATGTAAAAAATGGACTTAGCTATGAAGAACTATCTAATGTAGTAAATTGTTTTGACTTGTATACTCAATATGCGAACTGTGAGGGATTCGGACTCCCTCAAGTAGAAGCTGCGGCGTGTGGTGTTCCTGTGTGTGGGACTGATTATTCCGCTATGGAAAGTGTTTT
>Ga0208898_1001102_pt1 | contig 18531 bp, 14 predicted proteins | sample VirMetDEL_Mar_4_FD_184513 | JGI IMG/M metagenome (GOLD analysis project Ga0208898, IMG submission 184513) | Aqueous microbial communities from the Delaware River and Bay under freshwater to marine salinity gradient to study organic matter... | ecosystem: Environmental > Aquatic > Marine >...
ATGGCAGGTACCTCCACCTCACACCAGAAAACGCCAAAAGGTTGTATGCCGCTCTAGGTAACGCCATTACCGAGCAAGAGGTTGCGCCTGATAATTTTGCTGTCCACAAAGCCGACTTTGTTAAACACGACCAAGGGAAAGCTTGACACCTGGGCTGACATCCTGAACCGTGCTGGTCTTGGGATGGAAGTAATGCATGAGCGTAATGCTCACAACTTTCCACTCGATCTTGCAGCAGCTGAGTCCGCTCCTGTTGCACTAACTGCTCCTTCTATTGGCTAATTAAACATGGGACAATACACCCGCACAGTTAAATCTATTGATATCGGTCAGTATGGAACGAGAGTTATTGGCCTTGCTGGTTCCTCTGGAACTATTAACACAGGTGAGGTTGCTCCTGCTGATGCAGGCACTAATCAGTTGTGGTATAAACCATCGACTGGTTCTTTGTATCTAAACTACAATGATGGTGACTCTACTCAATGGATAGAAATTGGCGGCTTAACAACATAACCATTGCTCGTTCCATCTAAACTTATTTATCCACCATGGCTGACTTTCCCAATAACCCTACGGATGGAGATACCTACATCCATCCCAATGGTCAGACATATACTTTCAACGGTTCTGTCTGGTCCATTGTCCGAGCAGGTTCGTCTACATTCACTGCACTTGCTCAACGGGTGCAACAACTCGAAGAAATTTCTTTTTTGATTCTAGAATAATATGGCTTCTTCAAAGCTTTCCGCGCTTACTGCGCTTACCTCTGTTGGTGCAGATGATCTGGTCTATGTGGCCGACACTGCTGATGGTGGTTCTACTTACGCCTCTAAAAAGGTAACCAAGGCAAACCTGTTCTCTGGCTATGCCACTGAGTCTTATGTTAATACTCAAGTCTCTAACCTTATCGATGGCGCTCCTGACGCTCTCAATACTCTTAATGAACTGGCTGCTGCACTGAATGATGACGCTTCTGCTGCATCTTCTCTGACTACTCTGATCAACGCCAACGAAACTCACATTGATAATGTGGCTACGTTGTCTGGTGTGGCTAAGGACAGCACTGATCTTGGTACCTTCACTGGCACCACGATTGCTGACAGTCAAACCATCAAGGCTGCTCTCCAAGCTCTGGAGACGGCTGTTGAGTCGAAGGGTAGTGCTACCTCCCTGACCTCCCTGACGACTGCTGTAGGCGATCTGAATACCCTCAGCGGTGTTGCTCAGAACGATGAGGATCTGGGTACTTTCACTGGCTCCACTATTGCTGATAGCCAGACCATCAAGCAGGCTCTTCAAACTCTTGAGACCAGCGTTGAGGATATCTCCGCTGTTGACACTGATGTTGTTGATGCAGGTGACAACGTGAACCGTTTGGTCGCTAGCACTTCTGCTGAGACTGTTCCTACCACTTACTACTTCCTTGTGGTTGATCAGTCTGATGGTTCCATCAAAGTTATCGACAAGACCTTCGTTGAAGTTGAAGGTTAGGTAGGTACGGCGGGAGTGACCTTCGCCTTCACTCCTAATTATACGTTTGACGGCGATAGTCATGACTCATCCTATGAAGATTACAGTTCAGGTGATGATGTCTATGATGACTATGGTATTGACAAGATTGAAATAAGCGGCTCGTTCCTTACAATCCACTTTACCAACTCCACCACTATGTCCACCTGGCGTGGCATTGATAGAAGTGTTGTGGTTGACTACCCTTCTGGCACTGAAAGCTGGGAGGGTACTTTTGACCTCACGTCTGATGAGGAGTATTCTGTCAATAATACGTTTAATTATATCCACTATACCTGGAACGACATGGGACTTTCTATTGCTGAGAAGGAAGATCTTGCTGACACGGTGTCAAGCGCAGGTTCAGGAAATAGTGTTCTCAACCTAACTCTTTCATAAATATGGTTATGATTATTATTAAAATCATGGAGGCTGAGCAATGAGTTACAACCCTGCTTTTAGTAAGGTACTTTATGTAGTACCTACCGTTGATGGAGAGGGTAGCAATAGTAACTCTAATGCTGTGAGTGATACCATCCTTGCTGGTGGCTCTCTCTTCAGCAGTGGCACTACTCTTCAAAACGATGCTAATGGTGTGTCTTCTACTCAACGTGCATTCATTCCTGTGAATGCTCCTGAGGAAGGTCCTGGTGGCGGTGGTATTGATTATGGTACTTTCGCTCAAAACCTGGCTGCACAACGTCTTCAGTCTTGGAGGCAGACTGGCCCTGGTGCCACTACAGCTGGTGCTGAGCGTCAAGATGCTAGCCATACTGCTACCAATGGTCCCGATGGTACTTCCCGCATCAACGTAGCTGTATACGGCAACGTGAGGACCTGATGCTTTTACTTATTAAGCCTATCCTTCTTAAGTTTGCAGGTACTACTGCTGTTAAGAAACTGGTTATTGATCTGCTGACGGTATTGGCAGCTCAGACCGACAATGACGTAGACGATTCCTTTGTTCGTCACCTGGCTTCAATGCTGAAGGTGTGACAAGGAGGCTGGTGCAATTCCAGCCCATTGTATTGGCGATTGGCCGCTGCGGCGACAACCTTTTGCCGAAACCCTTACAATTTAATAACTCAAAGATCTTTGAGAATATCGGCAAAACTTTATTCTCTTTTTTTATAATGACTACTTGGAGTCCTATTCCGGATACTAAGCCGGACGTTACTATTACCCCTACTGGTCGTATTAACCGTACGAACCAGTCCCTTGGTCTTACCCAAGGCGGTGCTGATTACGATACTAAGTACGGCACCTATCTCAAACTTTTTAGTGGTGAAATGTTCAAGGCGTATGAAAGCGCCTGCATCGCTAAAGATACTGTGCAGAACCGTACCCTTACTTCGGGGCGCTCTATGCAGTTCATCTTTACTGGACGCATGACGGCTGAATATCACCAGCCTGGTACTCCCATTTTGGGATCTGGTGCGCCTCCAGTGGCTGAGAAGACGATCATCATGGATGACCTTCTCATCTCCAGCGCCTTCGTCTATGAATTGGATGAGACTCTGGCTCACTACTCTCTGCGTAGCGAGATCTCTGCCAAGATCGGCCACGCTCTGGCTGAAGCTTATGACAAGAAAGTCTTCCGTACGATCGCTAAGGCCGCACGTGAAGCACACCCCATCACTGCTGCTCCTGGTCCTGAGCCCGGTGGTTCTATCATCCGTCTGGGTGATAACAATGAGTACAACGCTCAAGCTTTGGTCGATGCTTTCTTTGAAGCAGCAAGTATTCTCGATGAGAAGAACCTGCCTAAGTCTGGCCGCTTCGCTGTGCTCAACCCCCGTCAGTACTATGCACTGATCTCCCAGGTTGATACCAACATCCTCAACCGTGACTATGGCAACAGCCAGGGTAACCTGAACTCTGGTGAAGGTCTCTACAGCATTGCTGGTATCTCCATCAAGCGTTCCAACAACCTGCCCTTCATGGTGCGTGGTACTGGTACTAACGACGTGATTGAGCGTGTTGACGGTGAGAACAACGATTACGGTGGTGACTTCACCAACCATGCTGGTCTCATCTACCAGAAGGATGCCGCTGCTGTGGTTCAAGCTCTTGGTCCCCAAGTGCAAACCACTGGTGGTGATGTGAAGACCATGTATCAAGGTGACATCATCGTTGGTCGTCTGGCCATGGGTGCTGGCACTCTGAACCCTGCTGCTGCTATCGAACTGCAAGCTGCTAACTGATCGGAGGTAGATAAATGCCTAGTCCCGATAACACTAGTATTGCACCTGCTTTTGCAGTTGAAAATCCGGCTGGAGTTATTAGCCAGTCGATTACCTTTGGCACCCCACCGTCCGTAGAGTATGGCAATGTTGGTATCCCCACTGTGGGTGCTATTGCTGTAACCCTTGCAGTTGGCGATGAACTCGTTGTCGTCAATGGTGGTGTTGGTCACACCGAAGCTAATAAATCTGGTGAAGGAACCACTGTGGTTGCTGCCCTTGATAACTCTTACGTTAACACTGGTGCAGATCCTACTGGTGCCATCACTGTCAATTATGAGCAAGTTGGTGAGAGCATTGTTAAGGCTACCGTCGCAGCTATTACGACTAACACCTTCAATGCTGGTGATCAGATTACTGTTGATGATGCAACGACTACTGACGCCGTTCTGATGATCCCTTCTAACTTCGATTAATTATGGCTTCTGTAAAAGGCTTCTCTGTCGCTGGTACTCATGGCCGCGACATGGCCACTGCTGCAAATCGCAGCACTGTTTATTCCTATAGCTCTGGTCTCCCCCTCCAGGATACCTCTACTCTGAGTGCTCCTGGTACGGCTGAGGCTAACGGAGCTGCTGGTGCGGATGCATTCCGCACTGGCCTCCAACCTGCCTACACCAAGCAAGGTGTTGCAGGTCCTGGTGATGCTATTGCCCCTACCCTGCTGGGTTGGCCCCAAGATCTCACCGATGGTGATGTGACTGGTGTCACCCTGACTACTGCAGGTACTGGTAATACTGCATTTGTGAGCGATGAGTTCATCTGCTCCACTACCAACCTCGATGCAAATATGACGGGTGGTGGCTTGATCCTGCGTGTAACTGCCAACGCTAGCGGTGTTCCTACTGCTGTTGCTGTTGAAGTTGCTGGTCAGGGTTATGTCGCTGGCTCTGTCGGCATTGATGGTTTCCCTGGATCTGATGTGACTGTTGCAGTCTGATCCTTATTTATTGTTTACTGGGCCTCCTTCGGGGGGCCTTTTTTTTATGGCTGCTCCTATTAAAATTGATCTCGATACTGAACTATCCGCAGTTAATTCCATCCTAGGAGCTATTGGACAGGCTCCTGTCACCCGTCTTGCAGATACTGAAACTAGAACTTATACCCAAGGTGGTAACACTGTTACTATTCCTGAGCTACAGTTTGAAAACCCTGAAGTTGCTTTTGTCTATCAGATTCTGATGGAATGCAACCTGGATACCCAGGTACAGGGTTGGGTATTTAATACCGAGTCTTGGTATAATCTTGCACCTACTACTATTAACAATCAATCACAATTTGTATTCCCCAAGAACATCCTCAGGTGGGACGTTTCTGATGGTCAGGTTTGGCGCACTAGTGATGTTGTTCGCCGCACAGATCCTTCTGACGGTAAGTCTAAACTATACGACAAGAAAGATCACTCCTTCAATTTCACCAATAAGCAACCAGTCTACTTTGATGTAGTTTGGTATTGGGAATGGGAAGACCTTCCCCAAGCATTCAAACGTTGGATCACCTTACAAGCTTCTGTACGAGCTGCTACCCAGCTTGTGTCTAATAAGGACTTGATGCAGATGCTGATGGCACAAGAACAGAAAGCACAGGTTGCATGTCAACAGTATGAAACTGAACAGGGGGACTATAGCTTCTTCGGTTGGCACCCCAATGACAATGTTGTCTACAACTCTTATCAACCTTATCGTACTTTGGCACGCTGATGGCTGCAATCTCTCAAAAATATAACACGTACCTTCAGGGTATGTCTGACCAGCCTGATGAGATTATGAAGCCTGGTCAGCTGAAGGACTCACTAAATACTTTTCCTGATGTCACATTTGGACTTCTTAAGCGACCTGGTTTGGGTTTCACTCGTGCTCTTGATACCCCTGATCACGTAGGTTGTTGGGGTAGTTATTACCGAGTCAGTAATACTGGTACAAGGGATGAGTATCTGCTGCAGGTACTTAGGAATGGCCGCATCAGAATCTTTGATGCCAATACGGGTGTTAGGCAGACAGTAAATATCGGTGGCACTCTGAATAATGATGGAACCATTACAGGTGGTTCTACTGCAGATGATGCCGTACTTAACTATGGTGTCCACACCAATGATGCTGACATCCAATTCACCACTATCCTTGATACCACCATCATCAACAATAGGACCATCAATCCTAGGATGGATGCAACACGTGGTGCTATTAACCAAGTTGGTGGTGATTGGTATGCATTCCCTGCTATTACCCAACTTGCTTATGGTCAGTCCTATACATTAGAATTCCAGCACGGTACTAATGCTGTACAGAAGGTTAGTTACAACACACCTACCACTGGTTCTACAGCTGTTAACGTTGAAACTGTACTAGATAATCTTGTCACTGCCATTAACGGCTTAGACAACGACGACATGGGTGGTACTGGTACAGGTACTGATGCCTTCTTCCAGACTGTTGTCCGTATTGGTAATGGTATCTACATCCAATCTGATCAACAATTCACAGTTAATACTCCTGAACTGCAACTCTTTGACATCATCGCTGTTGGTGAGGATGATGAAGATCCCCCAGGTACTGTTGTTGCTCGTTATGCTGTTGTTCAAAACGTAGCCCAGCTTCCACTTGAGTGCCGTAATGGCATGATTGTAAAGGTTGCTAATAGCTTCACTGAGGAAGACGATTACTACGTTGTTTTTAATGGCAACCAAGGCGTGGATGGTGAAGGTGTATGGGAAGAAACAGTCAAACCAGGTCTATACAACGAGTTTGAAGAGACTCTGATGCCACATAGTATCGTTCGTGGTCCTATTAATGCTGGTGTCTACACCTTCGTTGCTAATGCTATTGACTGGGATGACCGAGAGGTTGGTGATGAACTGACTAACCCATACCCCAGCTTTATCAATAGTGATGATCCTGATTCTACTAACAATACTAATCCTATTGAAAGGGTTATTTTCTATAGGAACCGACTCTGCCTCCTAGCTGGTGAGAACGTCATCATGTCTAGGCCAGGCGATTATTTTAATTTCTGGTCTCTTTCTGCACTTAATGTGAGTGTATCTGACCCAATCGATACTGCTGCTTCTTCTACTTACAGTTCTCTTTTATTGGATGGAATCGTTGTTAACAGTGGCCTTGTGTTGTTTAGTGAGTTTCAACAATTCTTACTTACTACCGACTCTGATCTCCTCAGCCCACAGACAGTCAAGATCAGCAACCTCGCTACCTATGACTTCAACCCAAAAACTTTCCCATTCTCAATGGGAAATACTATTGGCTTTGTGAGTACTGCTGGTATCAACAGCCGTCTCTATGAGATGTTTAACATTTTTAGGGAAGGCGAGCCTGATGTCATTGAGCAATCGAAGATTCTAAACCGTAGGTTTGCTGATGATATGACACTCATTGCAGACTCTAAGGAGAATGGATTCATCATGTTTGCTGAACAAGATGCATCAGATATCTTCTGTTACCGTTACTATAACCAAGGTAATGAGCGTCTTCAGTCTGCATGGTTCCGTTGGAGCATCATCGGTGATCTCCAATATCACGACATCATGGGAGACAATTGGTTTGGAGTTGTTGTAGAAATTGATTCAGGTGGTACAGAACGTATCAGCCTGTTGAATATGGATCTCAGTGAGAGGTTTAGTACTACTGATCTCCGGGGTGAGGCTTTTGATTATAGGGTTCACATGGATTATTCCAGAGAGGTTGCTAATGCTGACCTTACTTTCAATGATCCTAATACCAGCCCCGCACCTGCTAATCCCAATACAACTGAATTCACACTTCCTATCCCTAACTTCACCAATAACCATGAGATGTATGCATACACTCTAGATAATGGTGGTAGGTATTCTGAAGTAACTATTGACGGTACGACTGGACGTGTTCCTGGTAACTGGACTCAAAATAATGGAACTCTAATCGTTGGTTACAACTATCGTATGGAAGTTGATTTCCCACGTGTATACCTCAACAGTGACCCTGCAAAGGGTGGTATCACTGATACTACTGCAAGTCTTACTGTTCATCGTTGTAAGCTTAGCATGGGTCCCCAGGGCGTCTATCAGACAGTATTAACTAGACAAGGTAAGGACAATTACACCGTTGATTATGAGTCACGGTTTAATGATACTTATAAAGCTAACAGTGCTCCTAACCTTGCACATCGTATAAACACAATTCCTGTCTACGAAAAAAATTATAACTATAGCCTTTCCCTGCGGAGTGAACATCCAAGCCCCTGCACTTTATATTCAATGAGCTGGGAAGGTATGTACTCATCGCTTAATTATAGGAGGGTTTAAATGGATCCATTTACTATAGCATTGCTTGCAGCTGGATCTGCTGGTTTAAAGTTTGGTGGAACTGTTTTGGGTAGCTCCGCCAAGCAGCAACAAGCAGCCAGGGTAGCCAAGCAACAACAACGGGCTCAAGAAATCAATCGATTCAACCGTGCCAGGTTGATGACATACCAAGATGATGAGCGTATCAGGCTTCACAACTACCAAGTTGAAGCTTACAAGAGGATGATTCCTCAAGCATTTAACCGTGCTGCCCTTGCTTATCAGGATAACAATGCTCAACTTACTGAGCTTATTGATCAATACCAGTTTGCTGGTCAGGATCGTCTAGCTCAGAGTGTTGCCCAGCGGGGAGCATTAGCTGCCAGAGGCATCACAGGACGTGGTGCAGCGACTGCTGATGTGGCTTTAGATAGTGCTTTGGGTAGAAGTGACCAGCTGATGGCTAGGAACCTTTTAGCAGCCCGCTACGGCACAGAGAGGGCTAACCAACGTGTACGTCAACAGCTCACTGATTATCTACAATCTGCTTATAACCGTGTTGGCTTCACACCTCAGCGTACACCTGGTGGAATGCTAGGTGCTCCAATGGACATTCAGCCTACATTCAATGGTAATGATGCAATGATGGGTAACTTTGCAGCTGGTTTAGATTTTATAGGTTCTACGATGGGAGCTTTCGCTGGTTTGGGTGGTTCTGGTAAGACTCCAGCACCACAACCTATGCCTAACTACAGCGGTAGTTTTGGCAATGCTGGTAATACCTGGGGACAAAATATTCCTAATATCTCACCAACTAATTACAAACTACCAACACTTGATTAATGGTACAGTTTAGACCAGCAGCAGAGAGGGGTCGCTTTGACCCTCCTGTTGTTGAAGATTTCTCTCAAGCTATGTCTGCGGACAGCCAACAGAGAATTGCACAACTAGCAGAAGCAAATAGGCAGCAAGAGCGTGTTCTTCAACAAGAAGTAGAGAACGCTAAGCGTACCACTCAAAATGATGCTGCCCTACAAGCCTTAGCTACATTTAGTAAAACTGCTGCTGAAGCTGTTAAAGCTAATGCTGAACAGACTGCTAAGGATATTCAAGATGGGGAAGACTGGAACTTCCTATTTGGTAACGACAACCCACAAGCAGATCTTGCTGAAGATGTTGCGTCAACTGCGGCTGACATGCAACTACAGCAAACCTCTGATGCTGCTAAGAGTATTGAAGCAGCATATGGGTCTCCAGCATTAGCTGATGAGTTTTACAGAAGGAATGCTGGTATTGGTAAGGGTCTCCAGAATGAGCGCATGATGCTCATCCAGGCTCGTACTGATTATCCTTCCTTTTTGATGAGCTATAGGGACAGTGATAGACAGATCACCATCCCAGGTTTGGGTACTGATAGTGCTCGTAACTGGCTTGAGTCTAATAACCCAGCTGTTGTAGCTGCTGTCCATCAGCAAGCTAGATATGATTTCATCAAATCACGTGGTCTTCAATATGCAACTAAGCGTGCATTTGTAAAAGAGTTTGGCAACTCTGCACTTGCTGCTGAAGGTAATGCAGCTACCAATATTCTCAATAACAATTCCAAGCGTAACCGTCAGGTTGTAGTCGATGAAATTGTAGGTCTTGCTTCTTCTACTGCAGCAAGTGAAGGCTTCAACTCAGACACATACAATCAATTAGTAAAAGATTTAGCTAATGCTGGTTCTGGCAAGACTGTTGGTCAAGCTGATAAATTGATTGCAGGTGCTTATATCAGTGCTTTTGAGAATCGTGAAAATGAAGATGCTTTATATAATCTCCTTGAACAACACCGCCGATTCAATGAAGACGGTACACCTATCAAGGGTACTAGGTTCGGCGATACTCCAGAATTAGCTGGTGAGATCCGCGATGCAATTGACCGTGTTCAGCGTCGTGATAAAAGGCAACGTGCTAATGAGGCTGATAGATTGGTACAGGAGGCACGTACTGCCCTAGAAAGTGCCAAGAGTGTTGATGAAGCCCTTGCAATTTCTGCTGAGTATGCACCCAAAATTCGTGCTCAAGATCCTACAAAAGCAGATCAATTTATCAGAAATCAAGAGGGCTATCGCATCGATGACAATGAAGCATTGAATGCACAATACCTCTTAGATGAACAGGCTTCTGGTTTCTTCAGACCTGATGCCTATTACCAGGATGTTTTTGATAAAGGCGGCATCACACGTGAAACATTAACAAGTCTTCAAAAAGGCAATGATGAGAAAAAGCTGCCTCCGTCTGTAAACAAAACTATCACTGATCTTGGTGGTGTTTACAAAACCAGGATTGCTCAAGGTGCTGGTTTGAAGATGGACACTAGTCAACCTCAACCTGTCTTTAAAAAAGGTAGCGGCAAGTGGTCTACAATGAGTGTTGCTGCAGCGACTGAACTTAGTAAGCAATACAATGCTGAGCTAAGAAAAGTTGCTTCAGCGGCTTATAACAATGCACCTCCAGGAGCATCTGAAGCTGACAAAATTAAGCTAGCTCAGCAGGCAATTGATCTTTTTAACAAGACTGAAGTTCAAGATCCAAACGGTGCATACAATTTTGATGCTCTAAAATTTATCGACTATAATGCTGCTGACCCATCTAACAAAGGAGTACCTCTTAAATTTGTAAAAGGTACTTCTCCTGTAGACCAAGCTGCTGCAACTAATCTTTATAATAAATTGAAAACTATACCAGCTGCTAGATATGCAGCGCTGCTTGATGTAGCCGACAAGATGGGTAATTTAGGTGGTGAACCTGTTCCATGGTTTAACACATATGAACCTGGTGAAGCACCTAGCAATGAAATGACACAGTACTATTCAACACGCAGAGGTGATAAAGTGTTTACACAAGATGTAGTTATGGAATATCAACGCATTGCCGTTGACGAACATAGATTTGATGACAATTTACTGGCGACAGCAAACGGGTTAAAAGTTAGCCCTTTAATGCTACTTAACCAGCAACTCAATGCTTATGGTCTGACTAACTCTGTTGTCTATCCAACCGATCTAACCAAAGAAACCGAAACCAAATCAATTCCTCGCGAAGGTGGTTGGGTTGGTGGTGATCGACCTGTATCTGATCAAGTTTTTACTGGTGAAGGTGGTCCCTATGAAGTAGCGGATCAAGGTGGTTCAGGTCAGATGACACCGTGGCAAGGATCACAGTGGTTCATGAGAGCTGGCTTCCCAGCCCGTGGTGCTGCTTATCTGAGTGGCAATATTCAAACTGAATCTAATTGGATTCCTGACCGCCCTGCTTGGGATGATGTGGGAGCACCTGCGGGTGGTCTTGTTAGCTGGCGTGGTCAACGTCTGTTGCAACTTCAACAGGAATATGGCGGTACACAAGTCCAATACCTGACTACCGAACAACAACTTCAATACATGCTTAAAGAGCTATCTAATCCTGATGGTCCTTACTATGGTGCCTACGAAATTTTCAAGAACCCACGCTCTACTCAACGTGACCTGATTCGTGCATCTAAGATCTTCTGGGGTTATGGAGTTGTAGGTGATCGGTACCAACAAGCTGAAGCGATTATTCAACAAATGAAAGCCCGAGGGCAACTATGAATGAACAGGAATTGAGAGATGCTTTAGCATCAGATGATCCTGCTGTACAACAACAAGCAATTGAGTTTATTAATCGAGCTGCGGCTCCCAAAGGAACTCCACAGGCTGTACAACCTGAACCTGAACCTGAACAGGAGCAGTCAGGTCTCTCCCGTAACTTTATCGGTGGTGCTGCTAAAACACTAGGTCTTCCAGGCACTGGTGCTATCCGAAAAGCCACTGAAGGTCCTAATGCAGCCATCTGGGAAGCAGCACGGGATACTAAAACTAAACCAGCTGAAGAAGGGATTATCACTGAGCTAGGCAAGAAAGCTGTCTATGCTCAGAAACAAATCATGAACCTTCCCAAGATGCTGGTTGATGGTCTTGATGCTGTTATTCCTGATGACTCTGAATATCAGAAGTTGATCGACCCTATAGTTGACGCTCAGATGACAGCTGATGAGCGGATGCAGGCTTATGAAGATAAGATCAACAGTGGTGAGGCAGACTTCCTTACAAAGGGTATGTATGCCTTTGAGAATGCTGCTGTAGCTGCTACCCCCATCACCATTCCATTCACTGTTGCAGCTGCTATCACTGGTCAATCTTCTGACCCTTGGAGTGATCCTCCAGAGGCAATTAAGGGTATGGCTGGAGCAGAAGCAATCTTTGAACTGACTCAGATGATCCTGCCAGGTATCTTTACTGGTGGCTTAGCATCTGCTGGTTCTAAGACACTGGCTGGTACTGCTGTTAAGACTGTTGCTGCTGAAGGTCTGATTGAAGCTGCGGCTCATGATGCTCCTGAGGAAATGATGCTGACCCGCTATACAGCAGCCAAGATCGGCGAAATTGCTACTCACTTCTATGGTGAAGAGGCTGGTGTACAAGTAGTTAAGGAGCTCCTTGACGGTAACACCAAAAGCCGTATTTACATGGCTGTGATGAATGTCCTGCAGGTTGCAGGTTTCGTTGGTCTTGCTGATGGTGTAGGTAAAATCTTCTCCAACACTGCTCCTACTGAGGTTGTAGAAGCTGCCAAAGCTCGTGGCAAAACAGTAGATGAAGTTGTAGAGAACCTGGATAACAAAAACATTCCTGACTACAACGCTGATACTGAGCCTCAGAACTCTGCCAAGATCGACAGCACTGTACCTACAGTTAAAGCTACCAAGGAAGCTGATGGTAACGAATACATCAACCTTGATGGCATGACATCTGAAAACTATCGTCGTCCTGATGTTGATCCTATCCAGATTGAAATGGATGGTAAGACAATTATGGTTGGTCCTGATAGTTTGCCCATGACTGAAGGTGATATTTATGCTGGTGTTTATTTCTCTAATCCTAAAAACTTACTAGGCAAAAAGACTGCTACTGAGGAGATGTTTGATGGTCTTCAGATCGCTACTGAGGAGCTTGTCCGTCAACGTCCGACTCTAGTACAGAAGATGTGGCAAACAACTCAGGCTGCTAAGGCACTAGCTGATATTCAAACTAACATTGGCTATGACGATCTTATGAAACCCAATTCTAAGATTGTCAGTGATCTAGCTGATTCAAAGTTCCTTATGGATGCTCCTCCAGAGATTTGGACCAGAGCCAAAAAAAGTGGTCTCAGTAAAGTCAAACAGATGCCACACTTTAAGATGGCAACTATCCCTGGTGCTCAAGTCCTTACTCAAATCTTGCGTGACAATGTAGCTCAGATGAGTGTCATGGCTAGCAAACTTGACCAGATGGCTAGCTCACAGATCCGTCAGGACCCTGAGCTTGCAATGCAGGCAGTAGCTTTGATGGAGAACCTAGGTGTTATTGCTGCTCCTCTTCGCAAGATCCAACGTAATTTTTACTTAACTGGTGAAGCTCTTCAAGACAAGAACATCATTAAAACTGCTGAAAAGGTAAAAGAGATTGAAGCTGCCCTTGAAGCTGGTGATTTGAAACGAGTCTCTAGGACAATGGGCCTTGCAGATATCCTGCAATATAAGCAGCTGAAAGGGATCACCGAAAAAATGTTGGCAGGTGATAAAGATGCCACAAGGATTTACAATCAAATTATGTCTCAGATGTCTAAAGCTACACCTGAGCAGATGATGAAATTCATGGATCTCACTGAGGATATCCTTGGTGACACCATGAAAGGTTTACGTGGTGAGATCTTCAGTCAGCTTTTCTATGCTTTCATGCTCAGTCGAGCAACAACACAGGCTGCAGCATTTGCAGGTACTTCTGTCCGAATGATGATCACGCCTATTGCTGGCATGATTGCACAGGGTATGAAGATGCCATTTAGCCGTAAAGCTTCTCAAGCTTTTGCCTACCATGCTGGTGAACTTGTTGGTGGTTTTTACACTGTTGGCAATGCTCTTGATGTATGGCGCCGAAGCATGATTACCAACGTACCTCTTAACTCTGGTACTAGGTACGATGTGGCTGGTAACCCGATGACTCTTATGAAGAAGCGGGAACAGGCACGTCTTACTTTTGAAAAACGTGTGCAAGAACTAGCTAGCAGGGGTGCAGGTTTTAGTGAATTTCTTGGAGCACATACTACTTATCAACTGAGTAGGCTTGCTTTTAACCCTTTCATTAATTCTGGTCCTCGCATGTTGATGGCTAATGACGAAGGGTTTAAGGTTATGCGTGGTGGTCAAATTGGTTTCGGTACAGCTTTCTTAGAAGCTGCTCAAAAAGGTGATTACAGCCTGGTCCCTGCAGCGGTTGATCAGAACCTTAAGAAGATCTTTGTTGGTGGCGTAAAGACTGGAAAGATTAACCCTGAATCAGCTTTAGGTGAGTTTGTAACAGACTCTGCCAAGCTTACTACCTTCCAGCGCAGCATACCTGAAGCTAGCGATCCCAATGCTGGCGGTTTGGCTCAATTCTTTAGGTCCGTCCAATCACTTGCTGATGGTCATCCATTCTTCAAATATTTCAACCCGTTTGTTCGTATGGGTTGGGATGTAAGTGAACAGACAACTACCTACTTCCCTGGTGCTCGTTTTGTAAACACACCTCATAATAAGCGTGCCCAAGAGATTATTGCTAAGGGTACTGCAGACGACGCTAATCCAGCTGATGTTGCTCGCTATCTTGAGTTTGAGTCCAACATGGCTGCTGCTGAATTACTCACTATGTCTGCTGTTACAGCTGCTCTCATGGGTGTTATAACAGGCAGTACAACCAATGGTAATCAACCTAAGAACAGCTTTATCCTGCCTAATGTTATAGACAAAGAAGGTGCAACTATTGCTATCAGCTATGAAAAACTTGAACCATACGCTACTTGGTTGAGGATTACTGCTGATACTGTTGCAGCTTTCCGCGACAGTGCTATTGACAAGAAGCAGTACGGTAAAGCTATGGGTCAAATTGCTACATCTTTCGGTGTTGCAATGATTGACAAGAACTGGCTTGCTGGTACTACAAGCATTTCTCAACTCCTCGATAGCCGTAACTGGAATGCAGGTAATGCTGCAAATATTATCTCCTCTCTGGGTGGTGGTATTGCACCAGCTGGTGGTCGAGGTATTGGTAATGTTGTTGATCCACGTAAGAAGGCAATCTTTGGTGAAGGTGATCTTGAACACCTCAACAATGTAGGACGAATGGTTGGTAAGAACTTTACAGGTGGTGCCGGTGTTGGTGCTCCACTTACTGATGGTCTCACTGCTAAACCGCTCTATAACGTTGCCACCATGGAAGGTTACAATCCTAACCTCGGTGCTTTGCTTCAGGAGTTCCTACCTTTCAAGACATCCAATGTACATGATCCTGATGATGAGGTTGTTCAAATTGCTAATAAGCTAGATTATGTCCACAATCCTAATGAAGATTTCCGCAAGATTGGTAACCTAGAGCTTGATCCAACTCAACAATCTATCCTATCAGAAGATGTTCATGAGTATGGTAGATTCCGTGAAAAGGTGACGACTTGGTGGAAATCTGAAGGTCAATACATGTACAAAGAGTACAAAAAGCAGTTGGCTAAAGATGGGTCTGGTGAAGGTAAAACTAAATCTGCTGTACAATTCAAGACAATGCAAACAATGATGCGAAACCTTTGGTCTCAAGCCAAAGAAGAAGCATTGATGTATGGACGATTGAGTGAAGACGAAAGTCTCATTGAACAGCAGATGCAACGGAATAACCTCAGATCTTCAGCACCTATTACTGACCAAGGTCTTTATCAAACCGCTGCTGCAATGGAAGCACAGAACCAACTACCCACCGATGTACAAACAATTCTTAACTTTGCATAATGGCTGCAAACACATGTAACCAACCCCCCAGTTTTCATGATGGTACTGGGGCACAAGCTGATTATGTAATCGGCTTTCCTTATATTAATAGAGCAGACGTTGAAGTGTATGTCGGTTCGGTAGATGACTGGACCCAATACACTGAAGGTAATGCAGCAAATGCCAATGAATACCAGTGGCAAAATGCTACTACTATTCGTTTAAATGCTGCGGCTGGCAGTGATAACGTCCGCATCACCCGTGAGACTGATCGTTGTGATGCTGATACTGTATTCACTGCTGGTGCTTCCATTCGGGCTGAGGATCTGAATGAGAACATGACCCAGAACCTCTACATTACCCAGGAAATCATCGCTGCTCTGGGTGATCTGGGCATCTCTGTTCCTCCTGGTTCTAGCGGTGAAGTCGATACTTCTACCTGGAATGACCCTAGCTACTTAAAGTGGACAGGTGAAGGTTTTGAAGCCAACGGTGTTCTTGAAGCGGGTGATGCTTGGCAAGACAGTGATGATTGGATTCCCACTGCTGCAGCTGGCGATGACCGCTGGCTTGGTATTCCAGGTGGTGGTGGTACTCCTATTACTGCTGGTGATGGTATTCGTATTGATAGTCCAGCTGAGATTAATGTTGATTTAGCTGCTACTACTCCTGGTCTCCAGATTACTGGTGGTGATTTGCAAGCCATTGGTAACTCTGTTACTCAAAGTGGTGGTAATAACGATGACCCTAACATCACAAATGGGCCTTCCAATGTCCAGATTACTGGTGGTGCTAACATAACTGTAGTTCGTAATAGCAATTCCCAGCTAACCATCTCTTCTACTGCTGGAACTCCTGGCGGTGCTACTTTCCGAGGTACGGTTGATGTTGATGATGACAACACTCTTCCTGCTACTATTGGAGGGCAGAACCCTAATGCTGTTTCAGTTAGTGATGCCTTTACTATTGAAAACAACGTAGCTGCTGCTAATGTAACTGCTAACTGGAACACTGTTCTTGATAACTGGGATACTGCTGACGGTATTATTAACAGTGGTGATGTTATTTTGTGTACTACTGCTGCTGATGCTGGTAGTCCAACAAATGCACGTTATAACTTGATTCGTACAGGTGGTAACATCAACACCCTGCAGCAAGTTACTGATGCTGGTAATACTACTAATAATGATATTGTCTTAGATGATTCTAGTCTTCAAATCCAGGAAGGTGCTGACACTCTAACTGTTAACTGGCCTACTGGTACAGCTAACAGGACAATCTCGTTCCCTGATGCAAGCGGTACTGTAGCTCTTGATGTACCTGCAGTAGGTGATGGTACTTTAACTATTACAGCTGGTACTAACATTAGTGCTGTGGTAGCTGGCGGTGCATTCACTGCTAACAAAGCAACTGATACTACTATTACCTTAAATGTTGATGACGCCTTTGTGTTGAACACTGGTGACACAATGACTGGCAACCTTCAAATGGATGGTGCTTCTGTCATTGGTGACAACGGTGAGAATGTGCCTGATGCTGATGGTAACTGGGATATTCAGAACTCTAATGTTTGGCAGGTTGCTAATGGTCGTACCATTGAGTTCCCTGATAACACTGCTGCACCTATTCCTGGTCAAACAGGTATATTTGTTTGTGCTGGTACTGTTGCTGGTTGGACTGATGCAAATGGTGGTACCTGGGAACACCCTGGTGGTACTGCACAAGCAGGTGATGCAAATGGTGCGGTTATTCCATTCTATGTTCAAACTGCAACACGAATTATTCTTGGTGTACAGACAGTAGGTAGTTAATATGGCATTTGAATCTTTTTGGGAATCCTCCGGTGCTGAAGCTGGAGGAGGAGATGCTGGCGACCCGATTGGTCAGAGCTTGAGGTTTAGGGGTCCGGCTAATGGCACTGCTGCCCACTATTTATCGAGAACCGCTGCTACATCCGCTGCTACTTGGACTGCATCAGTCTGGGCAAAACACGCCGACAATACTAGTCTCCATAACGGTCTAAACGGCTACATCTTTAGCCAAACTGGTGTTGGAGGCTGGAGGGGTACTCAAGACCAAAATACTAATAAGTGGAACTATTACATTTCTGGCGGCCACAGGCTGATTGCGTTTGATCTTAGAGATTACAACGCTTGGTATCATCACGTTGTAAATTACGATGGCACTAACCTCAGGGTATGGATTAACAACCAGTTAGGCCTCACTTACGGCACTGGAAGCGGCGCTTTAACTCTTAACCATATTGGTTCTTTAGGTACAGCTGTTGCCTTTGAGGGCCACCTAGCCGACTTCCACTTTATCGACGGTCAAGCCCTAGACCCAACCACCTTCGGTCGCTACAACGCCAATGGCGTGTGGGTGCCTGTTAAGCCTTCTGGTCTCACATACGGCACCAACGGTTTCCACCTGACCTTTGCTGATGGCAATGACATCGGCAAGGATTACAGCGGCAACGGCAATGACTTCACTGCTACTGGGTTTGAACTGACTACTACAACAAGTCCTCTCTACGACCTGATGCAGGACAGCCCGACGCAGAACTATGCGACTTGGAACCCTCTTGTCTTTTGCACTACCGCATCCCCCTCCTACTCCTTTGCGAATATGGGTACAGATGATGCCAATACGTCGGTCTTCGCAACAAA
>Ga0208898_1001103_pt1 | contig 18521 bp, 22 predicted proteins | sample VirMetDEL_Mar_4_FD_184513 | JGI IMG/M metagenome (GOLD analysis project Ga0208898, IMG submission 184513) | Aqueous microbial communities from the Delaware River and Bay under freshwater to marine salinity gradient to study organic matter... | ecosystem: Environmental > Aquatic > Marine >...
AAACAAAACACTATGAAAAGACTACTACCAACGCACACACTAGCGAAGAAACTTAAAAAGCTTGAAGATTTTTTAGAGGATATTGGCCTTGAAATTGGGCATGATGGTATGGGGTTTATCCTTACTGACAAAGATTTTGGGATCCCCTGCCAACTTCGTGACGCTGCCGATAATTCGGAGATAAGCGAGCTACCTAATCCATTTGAGAAAATGTTAGTATTTGAAAATGAATAACTCAAATAATAACCTTGACTAAAAGTAACACACTATGACTAAATGTATAAATAAAACGGTTGTTGTTTGTTGGTGGTCTGGTGGTATTACATCAGCGGTTGCTTGCTATTTAGCAATCAAGCTATTTGGCAAAGAGAATGTTCGTGTAATAATGATTGACACAAAAAACGAACATAAAGATACTTACAGATTTCTGAAAGATTGCGAAAAATGGTATGGGGTAAAAATCGAAAGGATTTGGAACCCCAAATATGATAGCATTGTTGATGTCTGGTATAAATTCCAAGGAATGAATTTTGCCTTTGGCGCTATTTGTTCTAGTGAATTAAAACGGGCCGTTCGCAAGCAATGGCAGAAAGAAAACAATTATGATTACCAGGTATTTGGGTATGAATTTGGTAAAAAAGAATTTAATCGAGCTTCGGGAATGTCTCTGAATTATCCAGACGCGAAAGCTATTTACCCTCTTTTGATGTACGGGTACGATAAGCCCGATTGCATAAAGTTTGTTGAGGATGCAGGAATAGAAATTCCCGTAGCCTATAAATTAGGTTTACACAACAATAATTGTTTGCAGACAGGTTGTGTTCAAGGTGGACTTTCCTATTGGTATTTATTCTCTAAAATCAATCCTTGGGGTTACTTAATAATGGGGATTATTGAGCATAAAATATCTGAACTAAAAGGGAAGCCAGTTACCATAAATAAAGACCAATCAAAAGCGGCAAAGCAGTCAGGTATGTGGAATGTGTTTTTACTTCCTAATCCAAATTATCCAAATCACAAATGCCTGTTTGATATGAAGGGGATTAATAAGCCCCCAAAGCCGCTAATTGATTGCAACGGGTTTTGTGGCATAAATGACCTATCAGAAAAAAGCGAAACCGAAAACGAGATATTTCGCCAGGATTCAACAGAATACGACAATCAGCAACTTTCTATTTTTTAACCTTCCTAAAAACAGAACAATGACACTAAAAGAAATTACAAATTTCTGTGAGCAAAATAAGGTTGAAATAGTCAGGCTGGAAGATATGCAGCTTCATTGTTTCATCAACTACAAAAAGGGTGATGGTAGCTACGCACATGGCATCAATGCTATCGCAGTTATTCAGCAAGCAATAAAAAGATATTTAGAAACTAAAAGCTCGTAAGGGCTTCCTATTTTAATAACACTACAAACTAAAAATCATGAAAAATTTCACCGAAACAGAAGTAAAAAGAACATTACACTTTATTGGCTTATCAATAATAAATCAAAAGGCAAACCCCTCTATCCATCCAGCAGATGACCAAGGATGGGATGATCATGAAGAAATTATTCATGATGATATTTTGCTATTCAACAAAATAGCGACCACAAAAAACCTTCCTCCATTTTATGAGTTTGAAAAATTTTGGGGAGGGGTGGTAAAAAGAACAAAGGCTTAAACCTTGCTCAATTTTCAAAACAGCCCCGGAGAAATCCGGGGTTTTGCTATTTCTGGAAAACAGGCAGAGACGTATCAGCAACAAAGCGGAAACCAGAGGCCCGATACCCATGAGTTATAGCCCGATATATAAGATCCTTACCAATGCCCGTTTCCCGGGAAGCCTCCTTAATGCTTTCAAACTTAGCGACAGCCCTACCCGCGCGATCTATCTGGCGGACGTTCACATATTTAATATTTCCTTTTCTGGATGGTAGCCACTTGTCTATTGTCCACTCAGACACCCCAAAGGCTTTAGCCAAAACAGATACTATCCTGTGATTGGCTAGCCTGTTTAGATAGGCCATATAGACAGCAATACAGATAGCCTTTACCATCGCTTGCTCAGACATAGCAAATAGAGCCATATCGCTACACATAGGGCACACAATATCCCGGTACAGCCCTTTTAAATCCTCTCCGTGTGGCCTTGCGTCAATCCTCGCCCAGTCCTGTATTTCCGTCCTCATATATCTCCTTAAATGGTTCAAATATTCGCTTCATCTTTTCCCAGCTTCCTGGGCAGTCGCACAACCTGGTAGATCTACCGCCTACGCTGAAATGGTTATACACATATACCAAGTTGCTCCATTGCTCCTTTCGGTAGTATTCACCTACCTTCCCATGCCATGCTTCCGGTATTATCCAAACTCTATCCATAGTTTATAACTCTGCTGCGGCATCTGCTTTTATTCTCTCATTCCCTGCATTGACCACCTCTACGGGATCATTGTAGACTCTAATTCTATCTATCCGGCTATTGATAGCCGCTATTTCCTGCTGTAAATTGGTGGCTATTGAATCCGTCTTACTGTCTAGGCTCTTTGAGATAGCCCCTAGCCCCTCATAGATGCGCGAGATTGACGTGTTTAGCTCTTCCCTTGTAATACCACTGGAGATACTTTGGAGCGCCTGGGGCACTTGTAGCGGCTTGTTAACGTCAACTCCCAGCGCGCCTCCCTCGGCAAACTTTACCCCATTTCCCCCAAATGAATTAATATTACTGGCAATCACCCGTTTTACAGGGTCGAACTTATGGACGTTCCCCCGAAGCGAGTCTAGCTGTGGTCTAAACAGTTTTGTTGATTTTCGGTTGATGATATAAGTCTCTCCCCCGTTCTTTAGCTTGTACTCGCCACCTTCAGCTTCTACGGCTGTTCCATTAAAGGAAGCCTTTACCCCTCCGGCTGTATGTCGTGGCCCTTGGATGACCCCTTCAGTGGGTATTCTTGGGCTAGATCCCTGGATGTCTGGCAAGGATGATGTACCAATGACATCCGCACCCGCAGCGATAAAGTTACCAACAGCGCCACTAAGCGCTCCCCCTTCCTCAAACCGCTGCGCCTCGATGATTGCCAGCTGTACTGCCGTAGCGATGCCAGCAGCTACCGCAGCTGCTGGCCCAGCTGGTGAAGCTAGTGCCCGAACTACGGCTAAAGCCCCCTGTATAATAGCCTCTTTTCTAGCTATCTTTTTTCGCTCAATAGCTTCCCTTCGCTGGATAGATCTTTCTTTAGCTGCCCTGTTCCTATCAATAGACGTTAGCTTGTCTGAAAGCTCCTGCCTTAACTGCTCTTGTTTTTCAGCGTTCCCCTCGGCAGCGGCTATTTGCTTCTCATACGACTTTCTTGTAGACTTTTCCTGCTGCTCAGCACTAGCATCGGCCCTGCTGCGTTCCAAATCTATCTGTGCATCAACACGCGCTCTTTCACCCTCAATAATATCCTGGCCGATAGCTCCTGCAAAGTCAAAAGCACCTTGTATTAATGCATCTTTAGCTGCCTTTTCTATTTCCTCTATCTCTGCGGCCCTTTGCCTCGCATTTCTTATAAGTTCATCGTTTTTCTGTTTGTCTATTCTTTTTTCTACATCAGCTAAGTCTTGTGCTAGTTTTGTAGAATCTGAGACTAACGTTTTTGCTACTCCCAGCCTCTTATCGGCCCCGTCTTTATCGACTTGCAGTAAGTCAGATTGGAGCTGTTTTTCTAGGTCTGTTAATTGTTTATTTAGTTGCTCCTTGCGCCTTGGATTTGTTTCACTTGCTAGCTCTAGTTGTATACGCTGCCTTTGCAGTTCTGCGGCATCCTTTAGCGCTTCCTTCCTTCGCTCTGTTTCTTTGTTTATTACATCTAATCTCTTGTTTACATTTTCTTGCAGGATGCGAAGTTCTTCTGCCCCCGCTGCTTCTAAATCAGCATTAAGCTCTCCGCCCAGCTCCTGAGTGATCTGCTTCCTGAGCGTTACCAGTTCTATTTCTTGCGCCTGTGTTAGCTGTTTTCTAGTAGTGCCCAGGTCGGTAATTACCTTGCTGTATGTATTCCGGATAGTGGCGGCATTGGCCTCAATCTCTTCAGGGCTTCCGGTGAGGGCTGCTATCTCAGCATCGCGCCTAGCTTGCGCGTCTGCTATGGCTTGATTTATGGCAGCATCACGGTCGCTGGAAATACCTTCAATCTGAGTTACCAAAGATTGGCGAATGATGAAGCTTTGCTGTTCAATCTCGTTAGGGCTTCCCGTCAGCAAAGCTATCTCATTGGCTGCGGCCTGCTGTGCGCGCTCGATTGTCTGTGCGAAGGAGTTTATGCGGGCTTGTTCAATCTCTCCCAGCGATACCCCTAACTGAGCTTTTATTAATGCTTCTTGTCTACGTATCTGTTCAGGATCTCCCACCAGACCAGAAATGTCGGAATCTGCGCTAGTCTCTGCCTGTACTACCTGGGCATCGAACTCGTTTGTGATAAGTCCCGTTTCGAGCTTGCGTATATTTTCTAGGGCTTTCTTTCGTGCTTGTATAATATCTTTTTCAGAATCAGAAATACCTAAAGCGACCCCACTACCAAAGTCCTTGCCTAAATTGAATCCGGTATCTTTAATGCTTGTCTCTTCTACTTTCGTAGCCTTATCAATCCCCTCCTGTAATTTGGCTTGGAAATCATCAGCTTGTGCGTTCGTTATTTGCCCCTTTTCCAATGCCGTTACTATCTGATCATTTACTTTGTCACCTATTTGGCTATCTCCCTGAGCTATGGCATCCTCTATGGCATTATTTAAGTCTAGTGCGGTCTTAGCATCAAAGCCCTTATTGAAGGCATCGCCAGCACCCTCGCCAGCCCTTAAAAAGACATCACCTACCCCTTCTGCATACCTTTTGGCTCCTGCTTTGATGTCATCAAGGTTTAGAGTGAATACCCCTTTAAGCAACTGACCAAAACCTGTCAACTGCTTAACGATTCCCCCTACGACATTACCTACTATTTTCTTTAATGCGCCAAACGTTCCAGCTATGCCGGATCGCAGCGTTTGTGAGGATTTGTATAGCCTTGCAAAGATAGCCACAAGCCCAGCAACGGCTGCTATTACCAGACCGATGGGGTTAGCATTTAGGACTTTATTCAATACGCCCTGTATAGCAGCTTGTGCCCTGGTAGCTAACGTTGCAAGCTTAATCTTTCCGGTAAGTACCCCAGCGGCTGTACTATATGCTGTTTGTAAAAAGGTGGCAGTTTTTGTCGCGGCTGCTTGTAGCTTTGTCGCTATTGTGCTGTTTTTAATCGCCTTTAGTAGCTTAGAATTACTTATCGCGGCAGCGATAAAGGACTTATTTAAGCTTACAATAGCCACTGTTAACGCTATTATTTCTACCTTGTTTTCTCTTATTATTCGAGGGATAGAAAGCAGCGCATTAATGAAATTGCCTATTGCTTGTGCTGCATTAGGTATTGCAGTTGTTAGGAATTGCACGAAGTCTCTCAACCCGCCTTTGGTGGCCTCACCGAATTTTAGCCCTACCTCTGCTATGGCGCTCCTAAGTGTTGCGAGATCCCCAGAAAGTGTATCACTAGCGATAGCTGCGCCTCTCTGTCCTGCGCTTAGCACCTCGAAAGATTCCCCGCTGTTTTTTAGTTCCTCAGTGAGTGGAACAATAGAGCCGTCAGCAAGCCTAGCGTACGCCTCGCTTGCGTTATTCAGCTCTCCGTTAAGGTCTTTGATAGCATCTGCATTTTCTTTCAGAACAAGCAATGAACCGAAGGCCCTATCACCCACCAACTCCTGCGCCTCTGCTGTTCCGATACTACTTTCAGATAGGGCTGTAAGGGCTTGTTGAAAGCTAGCAGTGTCATTCACTGTTACGCCAAGCCTTTTTGATAGTTTACTATTTTCATTACCTAATTCGGCCAGTATTCGCCTAAATGACGTTCCCGCTTGGCTTCCGCTAATTTGGTTATCAGCCAATTTGCCTAAAGCTGCTGTCGTGGCCTCTACGTCTACCCCTAATTGAGCGGCAATAGGGGCAACGGTTTTTTGTGACTCTCTGAAGCGTTCCAGGTTAAGCGCAGACGATGAGAAAGACAGAGCCATAACATTTGTTACCCTTGCCGTTTCGGCAGCTTGCAGTCTATACCCTCGCAACGTACCCGCTGCCACCTCAGAGGCACTTGCTAAGTCTTCCCCGGTGGTTATTGCTAGTTCCAGTGTCGCCTCAGTTACGGCCTTTATCTCGTCAGGGGAAAATCCTAGCCTAGCAAAATTCTCCTGAAGGTCGGCCACTTCTTTAGCTGTGAATCTAGTGGTAGCCCCTAGCCTCCGGGCATCTTCTTCTAATTCTTTTATTTGCTCTGCCGTTGCACCGGATGCAATTTGAACGGCTTTAACCTGTGCTTCAAATTCCGCGAAGTCTCCTATGGTTCTCCGTACCGTTTGTGCTAATTCGCTCAACCCAACACCTATACCAATTTGTGCTAACGCGCTGGCAGCACCACGAAAGGCGCTGGTATAGTTACCGACATTGCGCTGGAAGTTGCCCAGCTTGGCGTCAGTCTCCTTCAGTTCCTTGTCTAATTGGCTTACCCTATTTTCAAGCTCCTTAACGCTATTGGATTGAAGGCCATATTTTTTTACTAGCTGATCGCTAATTTTACCGCTTCTAATCTCTTCATCTGTCAGATCCCGATAGGCTGAACGGGCATTCACTAGCTCAGCATTGAGCTTACGAAAACGCCCGGATACATCGCTGCCGGATTCTAGTAATCGCTGCTGTATTCTCAGGTTATCATTGAACTCCTTTTGCTCCTGCTTCAGACGTACAAAATCTTGTACAAGCTCCTGGTATTTGGGATCTGCTTGGTCAAGTCCTGAGTTAAGCGCCTGGAAGAATTGTTTTTGCGATAGGTCGGTAGCCTTAATTTCTCCATTGAGTAGCTTCTGAAGGTTTACTTGGTTGCGTAGGTCTGCCTCGCTACGCTTTGCCGCATCTCTGGCTTGCTGCTGTGCTACCTTCAGGCGACCGGCTTCATCTGCCAGTTTCTTGTATTGCTCTGTGTTTTGTTTGCCTTCAGCCTCTAGTGCAGCCATCTCTTTTGTTACCTGGGAGATGCTTTTCCCAGTGGCGGCTACGTTCTTGCTAAGCTGCTCCGTTTGCTTGGTGGCTTCCTTCAGCCCCTTTTCATCAATAGTGAGATTAGACGCTTTAAGCTTGTTCGTTAGCGCCTTACTTATCTTATCTATTTCAGAAAGCACCTCTTTGGAGCCTTCCAGTCGTATTTTAAAGCTAATTGTTTTTGCCATTCCCCGCTATTTCCTGCCCGTCTGCTAATAATGGCAGCATTATTGTGTTATATACTAACAAATTTAGGGCCAATACTTTGTATACGAGTTGTTGGTAAGGTGGGCTAAAAACCCGCCTTTTTTTGTGCCCTGGAAATATTTTTGCAAATTTTTGTTAATTTTTTTGCAATTAATAAAAAGTTGTGTATATTTGTATTGTTGCAACGGAGCAACGGAGAAATAAAAAATATCATGAGAGTAAGAGCATTAACAAAAAAAGAAATTATCATATCTACCATCACCAACGCCCTCTCGCTGGGCGGATGGGCAGACCTCCCTAGAATAGAGGTAATTACTCCGGACGAACATCCGGCAGTAATGAATGTAGGTATTAAGAATACCTATAATGATGAGGTCTTATTTAATATAAGACTTAATTCCTACACCAAGGAATTTGAGATTTCTTGCACTCAAGACAAGAAGGACAAAAGGGTTTTAACGGATGTCATCTCAATGACATCCTATATAGCCGAGAAACTAGGCTATCACAAAGCCTAAATAAATTGCAAGCGGGTAAGCCGAAAACCGCAAAATAGAGTAGGCATTACTTTTAATCCCCTTTGGGGAAATATATGACAATCCTATCAAAAAAAGAAATCGCCCTGCCAAGCGGGGCAACCGAAGAAACAATCAAGGCCCGTATCAAGGGGCTTGGTATTGTTTCTTCGTCCATTGAGTTAGCAATGGACAGGGAAACAGGCGAGGGCGTGGTTTGCGATCGTTTCGCAAGCCTTAATGAAGAGCCAGTGGGTCATATCTCTGGGCTTCATATCGCCTTGCGGGATAGTGACGAGGCTAAGGTTCGTGAATTATTGAGTTGATTCTAACCTGCGTGCTCTTTTGGGTGCGTAGGTTTTTTACATAACAGGCAGCACCCGAAAAGCCTCAACAAAGTAGGGAATTTTTAACCACTAAAAAAGAAATCATGAATAACATAAACAGAAGCAACGAAATCAACATAATCGCCTATTCAATCCCAAATAGCAATGACTACATCATAGCGAAAACAGATAGCGCATACGTAGTTATTACATCGGACGGGGCAATGGAATACAGTGACAATGAAATGGGGGAGATTTACAATATAGATTTGTCAAAGTCTAACATCGAAAGGGCTGGATGGGTAGCGTAATATTAACTCACTAAAACAGAAATAATGAGAAATACAAAACCTAAAACTTTCAAGACAAGAACAGGCAAATTCAAAAAGGGCTATTACTTCATTGATGTATGGAGTAGGCACTCACCTTTTTATAGATTCTATCTATCAAGAACCGCTGCCAATGCGAAAAGAATTAATAATTCTTCATTTGTTCTTGAATACTTCGAAGCCTTGCCAGACGGTGCAACGTTAATATAGATTAATATGGATGAAATTTTATATAACATTCAAACCAAAAAAAATGAGTTGGAACGACTTAAAAATTAACTTGACAGGAAACGAATCTCCTGAAATAACCGAGGTTATTCGCAAGCATAACGACTTGGCAGAAAAAGGAAAAAAAACCTTTTCAAAAAAAAATCAAGATGAAAAAGGCGATGAGGCTTTTGATTGCCCGGAATGTAACGGGGGAGGTTATGGTGATATTGGCGAAAGTTGCCCTTGTTGCGACGGGTGGGGAAATGTATACTATGATCAACCCCCCAAGCGTCGCCACAAGGCGCAAGGAAGCGCCCCCACACAGCGCGTTAACCTGTCGCTTGTCAATGTAGCGCAAGCGGACAAGCAAGCCGCAAAGATGGGGCTGTCTAGGTCTGCTTATGTTGATTGGCTGATTGAGAAAGCACATGAAAAGGAATAATAATCATAACCCAAAAAGTAAAAACCGCCACTTGAAAAAGTAGGCGGTTTTCTCATTTTAAAACGTTATTTATTCCGAGACAACAAGAGTAGATTCGACTAGCTCAGAAAGCTGCTCGATAACAAAGGGGCTATTGTTATAGGCTGCAATAGATCTCCTTAATCCATCCTCATTCGGGCAGGACTGTACATGCATTGAGTCATCCCCAAAAACAAGGATGCAGGGCCAGGGATTCGGTCTACCAAATTTTAGCGAAAATATAGCGCGTTGCTCATCGCCCTGGGTGCTGCAAGCAATAAAGGTAGCGCCATGAGTGCCAGTGGTAATCTCGCCACGAATGGGGTAGGGGGATTTGTCCAGCTCATTACGGACTTCTTCTAAGACCTCTAAAGGCATTGTATTTGTTTCTAGTTTTTTTGGCCAATAGCTCATTCTCTTACTTGCTTATGTAGGTTGCGTAAATATCCGATTGCCCTGCTTCAAATGCAGTTCTTTCGGTTTGAGTGAGGCCGTATGTATATCTGAAGAAATTACACTTAGCCTGGTTTGTTATAGGGTTGTAATTACCAATACTAAATAAAATAAAATAATTATTCAAGAAAGATTTCATTTTCGTGAAGTCCTCAGAAAAAACCTCGTCAGGGCGCAGTTTTACCGTAGCCTCTACCAGTTCGCCATGCTTTAGGCATTGGAGATAGTTGATGTAAAAATTTTCAATTAGGCCCTTGTTGTCGCTGCGCTGCCCGGCTATGTAGTCGCCTGTATTATTGAATGTGATGCAGTCCTGATTCCTAACGTAATACAGGCCTCCCTGAGGGGGCTGCATATACATCATAGGTAGAGTCCTGTCTGTGCCGTTGTAGTTCCAAGCGTTATTACTAGAAACTCCGTAGTAGAAGCCGCAAGTAGGATTAAACTCGAAGGTAGGCTCAGGTAGCGGCCCGTCAAAGTCGTAATTTTTGGGCATCATCGATGGGAGGTGTGCACCTGGCTGTATCTCGTTTACCACAATATTGGGTAGGGAATAAAAATAAGGATTTTCAACAGTGGTGAGCTGTTGGCCTGTTGTGCTGTCTGCCATTGGGTACTTCACCCCATACATAGGAGGTAAACCCGTCAAGCCTTCTACGTCTTGGTTGTTCTCAGAAAGTATAGCCTGGGTAACGCTGTCATCGCCCTGCTTGTAGCTTAGCGTTAGCGTATCTCCAAAGGGGTATATTTTCTTTACCCTTATCTCTTCCGGGTTTATCTTGTCGCTCCAATCCTCCGAGCTAGTCAGGGGTCGCTGATAATATCCATCGTACTGTGTTCTGGCAAAGCTGGCGGCATGGCCCGCCCCATAGCTGTCAGAGGTAAAGTAGGACATTCTAGGCTCAAAATAGAACTGCTTAGAAATCACCTCAAATCGGCCCGTCAGATTAAACTGGTGAAAGACACCGCGCAAAAAGTCTTTGACGGGCTTCTTGTGTAAGCACGTCTCTACCTGTATCTCAGCCCCCATATAGGCCGCTGTGTCTAACCACCCCTTAATGCTGCTTTGGGCATTTACTTCTACGTTGGTGTCCTGAGTATTGGAGGCAATAAAAAACTGTTCCCCGGCTGAGTAAAGCTGTTTAGGTAGCTTCGCTCTGTGGTTTATTACTTGGGTTCCGCTAATGGCATACTGCCACTGTAATAGGTTATGCTGCCCCTTCCCAAAAGTGACTATATTTAGCGTGTAAGAGCCTGAAGTATTGGAGATGGTATACTCTATTTCAAACTCATAGAAGCCGTCTATGGGCGCTGTAAAATAGTGCCCTGCGGCATCCCACATGCTAGACGGATCGCTTACCACCGTCCCGTATGGTATTTTATTTAATCCGACAGGGGGCGCTCCAGTTAAGGCGCTGTTTAGGGTATATTCAAATTCGTAATTACTTACGTTTGTTGTGCGCTCCCATTGATCGCCAACGCCAAACATATAATGCATCCTCCGAAACGCCTCAGAGTCGTAAAAGGTGCTATTTATCTTATATCCCAAGTGGCTCTCAAATATCTTATTGAAGATGTGGGTATAGGTGATATGTGGTCGCAAATCCTCATGCTGCTGGTAGTACTTTTGGGGGTTGTTGGCAACGGGTCTGCCATACATCACCGGGGCGAAGGTGGCGGTAGCTGCTGATGTCCCGAAGTTATGTGACCATGAGCTTAATACGGTCGATGTGTCAGTCGATGTGCCGCCCATATCTATGTCTGTAAGTAATACCCCCTCTAGCTGGCTTAAAGGATCTCTTGCGCCTCCATAGAGGTCTAGGAAATACTGTTTTGGCCTTGTCCAGCTTCGCAGCGTTTCCGTAGGCTTACACTTCCCCGCAAATACGGGTTGCCCGTCTACGTCGATGATAATATCGAGCATGGCATCCGGTGTGCTTCCAAACTCCCAGAAGTCCGATAGTATCGTACTATTAGTCTTTGTAGCTGGAAGGACTAGCTGCTTGATACCTCCGTCTAGCTTAGTTCCTGTGAGCCTTGAGTCTACGGATAGGAACTTATCGACGGATACGTTAAGCTCGATGGGTAGCCCCTCTATCTGCTCGAAGTCGCAAAGTGTGCGGTTTATGTATACGTTAGTTCTTGGCATGGTTTAATTTCTCAGCCCCTCAATCCTATTTGAATACTCCGCCTCGAAGTCTAGCGTGTATGTCTGCCCCAAGTCATCGTCTGGCGTGAACTCCGCCTTAGTCACCACGATAGATATATACGCCCCATCCTTTTCCAGCCTCACAGCCGGAGATAGTGCCAACTGTCGCAACCACTCCATTTCCTCCTGAGTGACAACCATCTTGAAGGCTATCCCCTGAGTACCTACCTTTTGAAGCACCTGTACACCGCTTTCCTGAGCCGTGTTAGCGCTTGTTTTTGGTGTGGCGTAGTTAGTCCCATCAAAGCGGGTAGTTTCGTTCTTATATCGGCTTACAAGCAGGCTGTCGATGCCTCCTAGCTGGTTGACAAAGTGTATTCTGTAAATAGGATTACACGCCTGAACATAGTACGTACGTTGTACGGAAACCTGGGTAGGGCCGCTATCCTGGACAATAATATCGTATTTCTTAATGCCGTTGGACTCCATTGGCACGGCTGCACCAGACACGAAGCGCCCAGCAGCGCCCACCGCGTCAATATTGACAGGGCCGATACCCACAATACCTATTTTCCCAGTGTTGTTTTCCCCTACCGTTGTGCCAGTAATAAAAAATTCCCTGGTAGCGGCTGGCGTGGTGTCCAGTACTCCGGTATAAAATTGCACCTGTACTCGGTAGCAGCTATTAGCATCATGGACAAGTAGGAATTCATTCGTACTATAATCCACAACTGACAAGTCAGGCTTATTGGTAAAGAAGCTGTGAGGGTTGGTAGTGTTCGCATCATAGCTATCCATGTTTTGAGTCTTCGATAGATCTCGGTAAGCATTAACACTGGTAATCGCTGAGCTTGACACGGTGGCTACATCTTGATATGTGTCATCCGCTCCGGTGGCCCTGACGCTGGTAGCCTCTAGTTTGTAGTCTATGCCGTAGGCATCCGATACACCGCTAGTATAGGTGTCTAATGCGGGGAATAGATTCAAGTTATCGAAGAACGCCTGAAGCCTCCCTGAAACGTCTACATTAAAAGTGTAGGTAAGTGTGGCTAGACTGTTGTATTCATGCTGAAGCTCATTGCTAGTATGAATGACTGTTCCCGTACCTATCTTATAGCCGTAAACGGTAGTCTTGATCTTTGGGGGTAGCTCTCCGGTGGAGACTGTTACGTCAACTTCGAAGTCGTTAGCGTTGGCGATGTAGGCCGCTATTAAATCCCCAGTATTAGGTTCGCTTGCTATGGATATTGCCATTTAGTTTAGTTCGTTTTCCACCTTCTCCAATTCATCTAATAGCGCGAGGCAAATAGCGTCGAAGCTTACGAGCTCCGTTTGTAGTTCTATTTGTCCTTCATTCTCCATTATCGCCAGATCTGAAAACCTGGTATTTCTTCCATTTGATGCAAATTTCTTGCCACCAGGCGAGGGGAATCCCTGCTTTCTCCAAGTGGCAACGATGGCGAAGTACCGCCCTGTTACCTCTTTCTCAGATGCTCCCGGCATTACCTTCCGCTTCAGCCATCCTTCGATAGCTTTTTGGCGCTCTGATTTGCGGCTGTTGCCTTGCCCTCTGCCTCTCTTCCTATTTCTACGTGCTGGGCGTATTCTGGATGCCGGTACACCATCATTTAGATAGCGCCCGTATGGCTCATATTCACCAACTACTTGCAGTATATCCCCTTCGGCTATTTCGATCTGCGCTTCCAGAGATTTGAGAAGCTTACCTGTATCCACATGGCCCTGCTGCTTCAGTTCTTCCGCTTGCTTGCGTAGCACCAGGTTCTTTACCTTTCCCATGTGGTCAGGGTCGGAGAGGATATGTAGGAAGGTGGCTAGGTTCATTCGTCCTTAAAGTCAATGGTGTGTAATGCGTCATCCTCCGGCATATCATCCACCGGAACGAGGGTAATGCTGGTGATGGTCACCGCGTCTTTCTCTGCCTTATCCCAGTCCACGCGCTTCATGATCTCCGCCATTATCCGGCCCTCTATGTAGCCCTTCGGGGGGCATTGCCCTGGCTCTTTTGCGTTGTCGGTGTATCGTTGCATTTGCTAACAATTTACTAAAAATCTTTCCAATATCGTGCCGAAGGCTAATAATCTTTGTATTTACGGGTGATGGGGAAATTATTTGTACTTTTTTTGGCTAATTATTAACAAAAATTTGTAAAGTTAAAAAAATTGTGTATATTCGTAATAAGTTAAACATTAAGCAAAAGAATTATGAAAGATTTAGCACAAAGAATCGAGAATTTTGTAGTAAGATATGACTTAGTGTCTCTAATAAGAAAAGACGCACTATTGTATCTTGCATTATTTCATAAAATAGATGATGCTTTTGATAATGACGATGATAAAGAGGTTGATAGACTAATGGCAGAGCAGGATGAGATAAATGAGAGGATGAGGGACTCAATACAAGATATAGCACCAATTGAATTACCCTTGTCTGCATTAAAAAACTTTGTAGCAACTTGTGTGGATGTTATTTCGAAGCAAACAAAATAGTAACCACTTAGGCTATAAAAAAAGCCCCGGTATAGTGTTTATACCGGGGCTTTCCTATTTTGCTAACGTCAGCAAATCAGATAACGACAGTCCTATTGCTCGCCCTCGGCTTGAATAGCCCCGTATAAACCGCATACCGTAAGGCGTCCAGCGCGTGATCGTTCCCATCGTTCGGCTTCTCAGGCTTTATGATTTCACCGTTCTTATCCGTAGCCCACTTATACCGCCTACGCTCATATAGTAGATTTTCGCTCGATGCTACTACGTGCCAGCGGTACTGCTTCAGCTTCTTGATACCAGAGCGCACACTATCCTTCCCCTTCTGCGCTGGCTTACACCCTCGATACCCTGCGTTATATATCTCCTGTATCTGCCCAGGGTTTGCGCTGTCTGCGTATATGGTAGCGTTCTTCTCCACTCCAAGCTGTGGAAACTCCGATATGAGGTCGCTGACGAGCTTTAGGCGCTTGTAATACAGCTCCTCTATGTAGATGTCCAGATCATTAACGCCCACCCTTACAAGCGTCATGGGGTCGTTATATCCAAAGTCCAGCCCGTAGAATATTTGTTTGCATCGTTCTACCGGGAAGCTGTCTATTATCTCAGGTTGCGATGGGTAGATAAGTCCGGTAATCTTCCCGTACTCGCCTAGGCCGTAGACTTGCCATAGTTCCGGGTCGGTATCTCTGGTGTACTCGATCTCCTCTACCAGTGTATTGTCTATGTATGGATTGTCTTTGTAGGTGGAAACAAATACCTGTATATCTTTCTTCGTGTACTGGCGCTTTTGCTCTAGCTCAGTATTGATCCATATATCTTCATCGTCTGGGTTGAAGTCCAAGAACGCCCGATGGGTAGTCCTGAATATAAGCTGCTGCCAGTCGTTTTTAAAGTCTATTTCGTTGGCCTCAACAACATAGAGTATAGCCCGCTTTCGGGATCGCACTTTCTGCTGTTGGTCGATGCTGAAAAACTCTACCTTTCGCCCTTGGTAATCAAAGGTTAGCTCGCTTTTGTTTTCCTTTGCTATGTGCCTACATCCCATCATGTCAAGGGCTTCAATGAAGTCCCGGTATGCAGATGCCTTTAGCGAGGGTAGCGTTTTACGCACGAACGACCATACGCCCGTCTGGGGTAGGTCGCTGTTGTATTGCTGCTTTAGTGTTTCTGGATATAGTAGCCACGTAGCGGCAAGCTGCGCACCGGAAAACGTTTTACTGGAACGTGTACCGCCCCGGCTTACGATTATCCGTTTTTTTGCGCTTGCATATCTCTTAAAAACCTTTGTTAGTGTTACCTTGCGCGCATCCTCATTTACTGCTGTTATCGTCATCGTCTGGCGCTTGTAAGAATATGATTGGCGGTAGCTCCTGCCCGTCCTTTCCTGAGTGTTCTAGTCCTTGCGTTGGCCTTCCTATTGTATGCTCTAATATCTCCTTTACCTTTCCCCAGTCGCCTTTGCTCAACGCCAGATAAAACTGATTCGCTACGATCCGCATAATAACAGGCTTCTTTTCATCTTTGTGGACTTGCTTTAGCTCTTTCAGTGTGTACCAAGCCATTTCGCCGAATGCCGTCTTAATATCATCACCGGAAAAGCCTTTTTCCTTCAGCACGGTATATATCTTTTTGGGCCTCCCTTTTGGGTTGCCTGACTGGCCTTTTTTCCATTCATGCGGCTTTACGTTTTCTGGCTTTGGCATCGCTGTTTTTTCGCTGTTTATTTTAGGCCAATAAATGCTTTTAATGGATAAAAAATAAGGCTATTCCTGTACCCCCCCTCTACTGTGGGGATTATTTTGGTTACCCCGTGCATATTCCGCCATGCAGGGAAAACTAAAATAGAATTATCAACCTGCCCTATCGTTGCGTTATAGTCTGGTATATGAAGATTACCACCCCTTGAATTTTCTCGCTTGCAAATTATTACATTTACACAACCTTTTATATTCCCAGCATCCCTATGGAAAGGGGCGGAAATATTGTAATTTGAAATAGAGCTTGTAAACAAGTTCGCAAACCTCCATTTTTCAGGCACTGAATTAAATATTTCTACCTGTCGATCATACTGGCATGGCAAAATTTCCTTAATTAATAGCTCACTTTCCTTGGCTAGCAATAACATTGATTTTATAAAAACCTGGGCGGACTTAACAGAGTGTATTTGCGACCTGTTTGGGTATGGCCTTCTTACCATTGGCTTAGGGGCAATACTCCCTAATAATGCACTCATTTGAGAGCAGCCCCTACCCTCTTTTATTATTTGCGCGGGGGTTTTATTTTCTAGCTGTGCTTTTTTTACCACATCAGATCTATCCATCATTGACTTGGGTACATTCTTGCCCCTAAATTCAATATTTGCAATTCCTGCCAGGTTGCACATTTTTTCGGGCATCTTTGATAAATAGAATCCGACAGGCTCCCCGTCTGCATAAAAAATACAACTCTCATTTATGTTAGGCTCTATGTATTCGCACGGTTGCCCCACCTTTCTATCATGATCTACTTGGGTTAGTTCTATTTTTTTCATGGCTATTTATTAAACGCAAAAACATTTGTACAAGCTGGAAACCATGACTTTTGCCAAGTGTCGTAATCCCTTGTTTTGAATTTTGCTGTATTTCCTACGTCCTTAAATCCGTTGTATTGGTTTTGCTGCTTTTCGACCAATTTCCAAAACCTGGGCAAGCTGCTATCTATATCAAAGCTCCATTCATATACAAGCTTGCTGAAGACCTTTTTTGTATTTTCTAATATTAACATTTCGGCTCCTTCAATATCCATTTTGCAGCAATCAAAACGGGTGGCCTCTTCATCGAAATTTAAACACGGGACTTTTATTCCTTTGTTATTCCATTTTTTAACAATTGAATTTCTCCATACATTTCCATTATTCCCAACAAATAATATAACCTCTTTTGTTTTATCATGAACAAGGGCCGCCTGCTTTATATCAGCTTTGAATTTGTTTATTTTCAGGTTTAGCTCTATCATTTCACAATTGTAGGGGTCCGGCTCATATACGGTCACATTAGCCCCTTTTGAGCATGCCAGCAATGTAAATGCCCCAACATTTCCCCCGCAATCCATCCAAGACTCCCCCTTTTCAATGGTCATCCCCTTTTTCAGATAAACGGATCTGCTTAATACTTCTTCAAAGGTTTTCATGTCAGACATACCCTCTCTATAAAAAAATGAAATCCCATTTATTTGGCTTTTCCTTATTTTCACATTAAGTATTGTTTTATGTGCTTTAAAATAACCCCCCCCACATATTGACCATCTTCCCTGAGCTTTTTAATGGCTTTATAAGCCTCTTCGTAATCTTCTTTTTCAAACTCTATTTGGATAGCCTTTTTTACTTCGTTTGACATTTCGTCTACCTGTCTCTGAGCCTCTTCGTCATCCAATACTGAATAATCTAAATCTTGGCTATTTTCCCAAACAGGTAATTGATATCCCCATCCCCCTAATTCTTCCAAATCCCATTCATTGGCAAGCAGGTCAACGTCATGCTCTCCCCGCTCAATATTGTCCTTTATCGCCCAGCCTCTAATCTCCTTAGCGGTAGAGTCTGCCGAAACTACTTTGCAGGGTATTGTTTTGCGCTTCAAATCCTTTGCAGCCCGAAATCGCATATTTCCAGCAAAGACAACGTACTTACCATCTAGCGGAAAAACCCAAGGTTCTTTTAACTCAATCATCTTAGGGTCTTTATCCATATCTTCGACAAGTGCCCTAAAATTGTCATCCCGTATAAATCGCGGGTTTTTGGGTACACCCTCAATCTGGCCCGTATTATTTACCAATTTGTTTAGCGGCAAATATTCCCTTACAAAAACTGCTTTATTGCTCATGTCCTCCCCTCAATTAAGTCTTCCTAATACTTATAAATCCAAGCCAACCTAGACAGCATCAAAGACGCGACAAAGCCAAAGCCGATAGAAAACTCATTCCCTGCGGTGTCCTCACCAAATGCCAGCTCGCTCAGCTCATCTGCTCCAATGGTGAAGGCAAACACAAATACGAATACCAAAAGCATTTTTAATACTGCCTTTTTGGTATTGTCCATGCTGGCAGGGAATAGTCGATCTAGCAGGGCGCGCTTTTCTGGCTGCGGCTCCTGGTACTCTGTCAATACAAATTTTTTATCTTCCATAGCTTAAAATAAATATGTTTCCGGTGTGAAATTATACCATTGAAAGGCAACGATAAACAGTAGTATCTTAAATACATACTGAGTAATCACGGCCCCAATCAAGTTTCTTCTATGTCGGTAGTAGTT
>Ga0208898_1001104_pt1 | contig 18515 bp, 16 predicted proteins | sample VirMetDEL_Mar_4_FD_184513 | JGI IMG/M metagenome (GOLD analysis project Ga0208898, IMG submission 184513) | Aqueous microbial communities from the Delaware River and Bay under freshwater to marine salinity gradient to study organic matter... | ecosystem: Environmental > Aquatic > Marine >...
GGGTAGCCATACGAATATGGGAAACAGATACAGTACAGGGGTTTAGGAACAAGGACAAAGACTAAGTTATGTGGACTGCACTAATCGGACCTATCGCTGGACTCGCTAAGACTTGGATTAACAACAGGCACGAGCAGTCACAAGCCAAGCACGTAGCTAAGATGGAAGTCATCAAGAACACAGCTACGTGGGAACAAGAGATGGCGGCGGCTAGTGCAACCTCGTGGAAAGACGAGTGGTTTACTGTGGTGCTGTCGTTGCCTCTGTTGGCTGTGTGTTACGGAGTTGCTATGGATGACTTGAGTATTATGCAGAGGGTGGGTATGGCTTTTGTTGAGCTAGACAAGCTACCTGATTACTACCAGTACTTGCTTTACGTAGCAGTCACGGCCAGCTTTGGCATACGTGGTGCTGACAAGCTGATGCAGATGAAGGGTAAGTAACTCATGGCTACAGAAGCAGAAAGAGCAAGACTCCGCTTTGCCGTTGATAAGCTCTACGAAAAATACTTAGGTAGAGCGCCAGAGCAAGCTGGTATTGATTACTGGATGCGTGAAGGTGAGTACGCTAACTTGCCGCCGCTTACTCCGCAAGAAATTGAGTGGAACATTGCTAATTCTCAAGAAGCTCAAGATCGTGTGGCTGAAACTGAACTTGATATATTTGAAGACACAACAGCAGATGATACTACGGCTGATGCTGGCGACGGTCTTGATACTGGAGAGCGTCTTTACGATTATACCAATAATCGGGAAACCGGAGGCTCTCAAAACTTATACTGGAACAACTTTTCTAGGCAATTAACACTAGATGAACTAGAAGCCGCTTATTACGCTCAAGATAATGCAAGAACTAGAGAAGCGTTTGGATCTTGGGATAATTATTTAGCATACATGAACGAGAGACAAGACCTCATTGATGCTGGTGAATACAAAGCAGATTGGTGGGACAGAGGTGTTGCTCTTGTAGATCCAGAAGGTCTTGGTCGTGATGCGGGTATGGACGATAGAGCGCTTGAAGGATCTATTATTGACGAAGGTGTGCGACAGGCGCAAATAGGTTACGGAGAACAAGAAGACGTATTTACTGATTTGTACGAAAAGTACACGGGCGAGTCTGTTGTTAAGTACTTAGATAACGGGGCTAAATACGAGTGGAACGGCACTTCTTTTGTAATGACACAAGAAGCATACGGTTATCACTTTGGTACAATATTAGGCGAAACTCTGCCCGGAATTGTAATTGGTGCTGGCTTAGGCCCAGCAGGAGCAGATATTTTTGGCGTTGCTGGCGCTGGTTCTGGTGCGGCAAGAGGCGCTGTTAGCTCAATGCTGGGTCAATACGTTACTACAGGTTCTGTTGATCCGGGTTCCGTAGCTCAATCCGCTGTTCTTGGTGGAATTGGTGGATTTTTTGATGATATTGTTGCCGCTGACCCCGGAACATATGGCGGCTGGGTTGTTAACGGACAGGTAGTTGGGGCACCCGGACAGTTTGCCATTGAAAAAATACAGTACTTAAGCAATGCTTTAGGCATCCCTTTTACCGATGCCGCTGGAATTGTTGAAGGTATATTAACAGGAGCTGTTAAAGGACAAGACTTTGAAGGAATTGTCCTTAATGCTGTAGGAGGTTGGGGTTCTGCAAAAGTAAATCAATACATACAAAATACTTTAGGTGATGCGGGACTTGATGTAGATAATTTCTTTAGAGAAGGCTCTACAAATATTAGTACCGAAGCTATTCAAAGTTTAGTAGACAACGGTATACAGGGGTTAGTTGATGGTGGAATGTCACCCAAAGACGTTTTTGTTACTCTGTACGATTTCTTTGATGAAGGAGGTTCTTTAGACTTTTTGTGGCCCTCATTAGGAAAATTAGACATTGACATTGACGCAGATTTTCCAAATTTCTGCGATGACTTTCCTAACTTTCCACTGTGTTCAGGAGGAACTCTTCCGGGAATTGACTTGCCTAAAGTGTGTAAAGAAGACGCACAGGGCGAAAAACCTTGGTACTGTAGTTTAGGGTTAAATGGAAGTATAGGTGTTGATGTAGATTTGCCTGATGTAGATTTACCAGAGGTAGATATACAAGTTTGCTCTGATGAGCAAAAGGCTAACGGCGGCATTGAAATTAAAATAGGTGACCCTGATTCTTGGTACTGCCAAATGCCAGATATTCCTCCACCACCTGATGTTGAACTATGTAGCGAAGAAGAGTTAAACAACGGTGGTTACACTGTAAGAATAGGCAGTCCTGATTCTTGGTACTGTAATGTTCCTGATATTGACATTCAGGTGTGTTCTGACGAAGAAAAAGCCCAAGGTGGCGTAGAGATCAAGATAGGCAACCCAGACTCTTGGTACTGTAAAATGCCTGACGTTGATCCTGAAATTGAACTATGTAGCGAAGAAGAGTTAAACCAAGGTGGCTACACCGTAAGAATAGGTGATCGTGACTCGTGGTACTGTAATGTACCTGAGATTGATATTGAAGTTTGTACTGAAGAACAACTATCTCAAGGCGGCGTAGAGATCAAGATAGGCAACCCAGACTCTTGGTACTGTAAGATGCCTGAGATTGATATTGAAGTTTGTACTGAAGAGCAACTATCTCAAGGTGGCATAGAGATCAAGATAGGTAATCCAGACAGTTGGTACTGTAAGATGCCTGAGCTTCCTGACATTCAAGTATGTTCTGACGAAGAGTTAGCTAAGGGTGGTAAAGAAATAAGGATAGGAGATCCTGATTCTTGGTACTGCCAAATGCCAGAGATTCCTGATATTGTAGTTTGCTCTGACGAACAAAAAGCACAAGGTGGCAAAGAAATAAGAATAGGTGATCCTTCAGATTGGTATTGCCAAATGCCAGAGATTACATTGCCGTGTCCTCCGACAAAAGTTAGAAACGAACAAACGGGTGAATGTGAATGTCCTGCTGGTAAAGAAGAAAACGCTTTTGGGTTGTGTGTAGATCCTGACGATAGTTGCCCAACAGGTCAACAAAGAGATCCAGAAACAGGGGAGTGCGTTGAAGTTGATGTAGACACTCCTGATGTTGATACTCCAGATGTTGATATAGATTTTGGGTTTACTGTTCCACAACAGCCTATGACTGATAATAGAGGGATGCTTACAGGAACTACAATTAATCAAGATGCCCAGCTTTTGACAAGAACGCAGTTTCCAATAAGGGATTTTTTAGCGGAAGCTTTACCTAAAACTAAACAAAACACCGGCATGATGACAGGATTTAAAGCATGACATATTTAGACCTAGTAAACAACGTACTGAGGCGTCTCAGAGAAGACACAGTAACGACTGTTAGTGCCAACACGTACAGTGCTATGGTTGGTGACTTTATTAACGACGCAAAACAACTCGTGGAAAACGCTTGGGATTGGTCTAATCTTAGGTCTACTCTGACGATTACTACGGCGGCTGATGACTACACGTACTCTCTCACGGGTTACCAAGACCAAGGCAAAATCCTGAACATCATCAACGATACCTCTAACCTCGTGATGGAGTACAGACCACAGACTTGGTTTGACGACAAGTTCTTGGTACAAACGCCTACCTCTGGTAAGCCAGAGTACTACACGTTTAGTGGCATAGACGGCTCTGGTGACGCACAGATTGATGTGTACCCTAAGCCTGACGGTGTTTACTCCCTGAAGGTCAAGAGCGTCATCAGGAACGTAGCCTTGAGTGCTGACGCTGACACGCTAGCTATTCCTAGTCAGCCCGTGATTCACATGGCGGTAGCTTTGTTGGCTCGTGAACGTGGGGAGACAGGTGGTACGTCAACACCAGAGTACTTTGCTATTGCTGACAAGTACCTGTCTGACGCTATTGCTCTGGACGCCCAGAAGCACCCTGAAGAAACTATTTGGTACACACCGTAGGGAGAAACTAGATGGCCCAGCCACTACAGAGTATTAACCTAGTTGCTCCTGCTTTCAAGGGGATTAACACAGAGGATTCTCCGCTTGCACAGGATACGTCTTTTGCGGAGATTGCAGATAACGCTATCATTGACAGACGAGGACGACTGGCTTCACGTAAGGGTAACGCTGTTTTAACTACAGACAAGACTGTGTTGGGTACTGACTACCTCTCTAACATACACGAGTTTTACGACAGTGCTAACAACGAGGTAATCTTTAGTACTGGCAACAACAAGATAATGACAGGTACGACTACACTGGTTGACGCAACACCAGCGGCGTACACGATTACAACTAACGATTGGAAGATATTTAACTTTAACGATTACGCTTACTTCTTCCAACGTGGCTACGAGCCTCTTGTGTACAGCAACAGTCTAGGTGCAGTTACTAAAATGTCTAGTGTTGCTGGTGCGTCTGTAACTTCTGCACAGTACGCCAACGAAGCTATAGGTGCTTACGGACGAGTGTGGTGTGTAGGTAACGCTACTAATGACAACACGATCTACTGGTCTGACTTGTTAATAGGACACGATTTTTCTGGTGGATCTAGCGGATCTATTGATGTGTCTAAGGCGTGGCCTAACGGGTTTGACAAGGTTGTAGCTATAGCGGCACACAACGGCTTACTCGTGGTCTTTGGTGAAAACAACACGTTAATCTACAGCGGTGCAGAGAGTCCTGCAACAATGGCTATACAGGATACTATTCCGGGTGTTGGCTGTGTAGACAGAAAGAGTGTACAGAACATAGGAACAGACTTGTTGTTCTTGACGCAGACAGGTCTTAGGAGCTTAGGACGATCTATACAAGAAAAGTCTTTGCCTATTACCGACTTGAGCAGAAACATCAAACAGGAACTAATTGCTAACACACTTGCTAAAGCAGAGCCTGTTAGTACAGTCTACAGTCCTGAGAACTATTTTTATCTTCTGTGCTTTCCTGATCTCAACCTCGTGTACTGTTTTGATGTACGAGGTACACTGGAGAACGGTGCGTACAGGGTAACACGGTGGCCTAGTGTGGACTTCAAGTGTTTCCACAGGGACAGAAACGGTGACATATACATAGGCACAACAGCGGGTGTAGGAACTTACGACAACTACTTTGACAACGGTAGTGTCTATCGCTTCCGTTACTACAGCCCAGGATTGAGCTTTGGTGATCCGTCTAAAATTAAGATGTTGAAAAAAATTAGACCCACGATCATTGGTGGCAACAACGCAGACATATTTCTCAAGTGGTCTTACGACTTTTCAACAGCAACCAGCACTAGCACGTTTAGAACCAGCAGTGCTACACCCGGATTCTACGGACAGTCTGAGTACAACGTAGCAGAGTTTTCAGAAGAAGGAATAATCATTAGTCGTTCTTCTATTAACACGACAGGCTACGGATCAGTAATCAGCGTAGGTCTTGAAACAGACATTAACGGCTACGCACTGTCTATACAGGAAATGAATGTATTAGCACTGATAGGTAAAACGCTATGATAATTAATTACAATAAAAGTAGAGGGATTTACTAATGGGTATTTTAGGTGATCTATTAGGGGATGTTTCAGCGGATCTTTACGAAAATATTCCTGCTGAAGTCAAAAGTGTTTACACTACCCCTCTTCCTCAGATAGCCGCTCCTGACATTACGTTCCAACCGTTTACGGTCACAGGGCCTACAGGAACTATTACAGGCGGTCCTACAAGAACTAGTTATTCTTTAGGCGGCACAGGGAGTTCTATTCAAAGCGCTCTTGAATCTGAGGTATTGTCTAGATTTGGCACCGCTCCTGCTGGTGCTGGTCAGCTAGGAGCCGCTGGAGGACAGTTGTTGGGCATAGGTCAACAGCAGTTAGGCGTGTCTCCGTTTGGCCTCGCTGGTCAAGAAGCGGCGGCACAACAGGCGTTTGGCCTAGGTGGTCAGTTCATGGGCCAAGCCGGTATGCCTATGGGTGCTAGAGAACAAGAAGTGTACGACCGTATCAGGGCTACACAGCTTGGTGAAGAAGAGAGACAGAGGCTTGCACTAGAGGAGCGTCTGTTTGCTCAAGGCAGAGGTGGTGTACGCACGGCTATGTTTGGTGGAACACCAGAGCAACTTGCGTTGGCTCAAGCACAAGAAGAAGCTCAGAACAGGGCCGCTCTTGCCGCTATATCTCAAGCACAAGCAGAGCAACAGCAACAGGCGGTTCTGGGTACACAGTTTGCTGGTTTAGGGTCAGATTTGGCAACACAGAGACAAGCTCTGGACGCTTTACAACAAGCTAGGGCGCTACAGGCTCTACAAGGCGGCATGGGATTGATGACAGGCGGTCTTGGGCTAGAGCAAGCACAGCAACAGATGGGCTTAGAAGCACTTCAGGGGGCTTACATTCCACAGGCGGCTATGTTGTCTGCGTTCTCCCCTGCACTCAATGTTGCATCTATGGCTGATGTTGCACGTAGACAGTACGGAGAATATGGTCTTGAAGCGGCTCTGGCAAATCTTCAAGGACAGGTGGGACAACAAGCAGGACTCGCTAGCTTGTACTCTGGTATGTTTGGTGGTGCTGGTGGTTTGCTTGGTGGTATTACTAGCGGTGCTTCAGACATCATAACTGCACTTATTAACAGGACAAAATAAAATGGCTATTAGAAATTATGACATAGGCGGTATGCTGGCACGGAGCGGGGCAGTGCAAGGCCAACAAATGGGTCAGGCTTTTAGTCAGTTTGGGCGGGGAATAGAGGGTATGCTGAGTGGGGTCGGCGTAGGTCTTGAGGCTCGTCGCAAAAGACAGGAAGAAGAGGATCTTAAAAAACAAATGGCAAGTATTTATGCTCCTGTTACTCAATCAGGAGCAACTTCAGCAGATTTGTTTACTGCGGCAAATCAATTAATACAGGCTGGACAAGTTAAAGAAGCATCTGCTTTGCTTGAAAGCGCCAATGAAAAGTTGGAAGGCGAAAAACAAACCGCTGAAGTAAAACGCTTGCAGACATCTCTTTCGGAAAGAGCAAAAAATCTAAAGTTAACCGGTATGGCTGAAACTATAAATGAAACAACTGATTTAACTGTACTAAAAGATATTGCTAAAGACATTAGGGCGCAAGAACTAAAAGGTATTCCTGTTAAAAGCGAGCCGATTCGCAGAAGAATTGCTAAAGCTTCCGGTATTAATAAAGAAGAATTTGATAAACTAGATTTGTCTAAAGTATCCGATGAAGAGTTTGATGCAATTATAACTGGAGAAAAAGGTAAAGTTGAGTCTTGGATGACAAAAGATGGTAAAATTAAGACATATAGAGTAAACGATGCTGGACTTGTTTATAACGAAGAAACAGGAATGTGGCAAAATCCCGGAGAAATAGGCATTACAAGGGCACCTCCTCAAGTACAGCAAATTGAAGAAATTGCATCTGAAATGGGAAAAGAGTTGGCTAAAGTAGGCGCTAAAAACTTTGAGGAGTTAAAAGAAAACGCAGATGCCGCTGTAAGCACTATTCGTTCAATAGATGAGTCTTTTCCGTTAATTGATGATATGTTTACGGGTTCTTTAGCTGATCTTAAACTAAACATTAATAAGTACGCAAAAGCATTTGGTATTAATTTAGGAGAGTTTGAGGGTGTTGAAAACACAGAAACTTATGTTGCGATGGCGGCAACAAGGCTTGCAAAAGAAATAAAAGCGCTTGGTTCTGGAACAGGCTTGTCTGATACCGACAGAACATACACAGAAGCGATTGTTGGTGGTAAAATTGCCGCAGATTCTGCCGCACTCAAAAACATACTTGTTTATCTAAGGCAGGGCGCAGTTAACAAAATTAACAAGTATAATCAGGTTAGAGAAGATATTAGAGGAGAGCTTGGAGAAAATCAAAAAGGGGTTTTGGCCTTCTTTCCTTCAGTTCAACTCCCTCAAGCTGGAACTAAAACAGTAGATTGGGGTGATATGTAAATATGTTAATGAATGTGACATTACCTAATGGTACGGTTCTTCAAAATGTTCCTGAAGGAACCTCTAAAGAAGAAGTTAAAGAAAAGGCTATTTTAGCTGGTTTAGCTACAGAAGAAGATTTCTTTGTACCTACTCCAGAGCCGACTTTTTCTGAGCGTTTAGCAGAACTTCCCCCGTATTCTCAGCAAGTTCGTCAGAGGTACGAAGAGTTTTCTCCTCGTGAAATCATATCTGGTGCAATCCCTGAGTACCAGCGACGGGCTGAAGTTATGAGAGAGGGCAAGCCGTTTACTGCAACAGAACGTCGCTTAGGAATGGAGCCTTCTTTAAGTCCAATAGAAACAACTACTGTAGGTGTTTCACAGTTGGCAAGAACCGGCGGTGAATTAGTAGGAGGAGCTTTAGGAATACTGCTTCCAGACGCTATACGAGTTGGTGCTGAAACGGTTTGGGATGAAATCAAAGACGCACCTTTTGTTTCTACTGCGCTTTCCGCTTTAAATAAGGGATACGAAGTTTATGCCCAATGGAAAGAAAAGTACCCAGCAGACGCTGAACAGTTTGAGTCTGCTATTGATTTAGGAATCCTTACGACGCCTCAAGCAAGCCTTGCGGCACAGGCTAAAAAAGCCAAGAGAGAATACAACCTAAACAATATTGAAGAAACACGGGCCGGTATTTTGCGTATGATGCGTCCTGATAACTTTGAGGGGGCTGGAGAAGTAATTGAAGCTGGGCCAACACGTAAAAAAGTTTATGTTCCCTCTGATAAAGAGCAAACAGTTAATTTGGTACTAGAAACAGTAGAGGATATTAACCCTAATCGTTCTTATACGTATAATCACCAAGTAGTTAATAACGCTGTAACTGAGGCTGACAAACAATTAATTGCACATATAAAAAGATCGGGAAATCCTACATTTGATACTGAACTCATCCTGTCCGACATGATTTCAGCTATTGACGATTTTAGCAATAAACCGGCTTATAAATTATTGAGTCCCGACGCACAGAAAAAAGCAAAAGAGTTTGCTAGTGTCGCTCTTGAAATGTTAAGTCAGAGCAAAGGAGATGCTTTAAGTCTTCTTGAAATTCGCAGAGAGTTTGATAGATTTTTAACAGCCGGTCAGAAAAAGGCATACGACCCAACTGTAGAATCTGCCAAGACCGCCGCAGGACAGCACGTTAGAGATGTTTTAAATCAAACTCTAAAAGACATGACGGACGGAGACGAGGCCCATCATCTTCTTGACCGTATGCACCACCTGTTAATTGCAAAAGACCGTCTCAGAGAAGGTAGGGCAAAAGAAGGGCGCAATATGTTTGCCCGTATGTGGGACACACTTAAGAAAAGGGCCATGTTGCCCGGAACTGCACTAGGACTTGTAGCTACTGGAGGTGTCGCAGGACAGTTTTTGACGGAAAGCGTTTTATTAGGTGCTGGAGGAGGTGCCGCTTTGTTTACGGCGTCTAGAGCTTTAACTAAGAAAAACAGATTAAAGTTTTACGCCGCCACCCTTTCTGCAATGGATAAAGCAATTACTATCTACCAAGATGACAAGAACATTCTGAACGCCCTTAAAGCTGATAGAATGTTGCTTATAGATTTAATAGACGAAACACGAAAAGAAGAAGAAGAAGAGGAATAAGTTGTGGCTGACGGAATGTTATCTCGTATGCAACAAAATGCACAGAGGCGCGTAGATGATTTTGTTAATCAGTCTCGCAGATATAACCGTGGAGAAATTGGGTTGCCTGATCAGTTACTACAAGGAGCCGCCAATACCGTTGGGATGTTTACGGATATTCCTGCGGAAATGTTTATGACTGCCGCTTCTGCTGTAACTCCTGATATTGTTAAAAGAGGTATCAAAGACATAGGAAATCAGTTAATGGATACTAGTGCGGCTAAAGCGGCTACTCAATATCTACAGCAAAATCCAGATATGGCTAGGCGACTTGGTTATGCTGGTGATCTAACTTCAGCACTTCCAGCGGCAAAAGTAGCAAAAACAGGGACACAAGCGCTATCACTAGAAGCTCCTAACAGACAGCCTTACTTTTATGGTTCGGGAGTTGGCGGTCAATTAGCTTCTATTGGAGTTACCGCTCCTAGGGCTGTTGCTGATGCTATAGATCCTCGTGCGGTTGCTTCTCGTAGATCAGGTATGCCGATGTCTGTTAGAAGATCAGCGGCACCTATTACTGAAAAACGAATTAATCAGTATAACGAATTAACTGCTAAAAAGGATAAAACAGAATCTGAAAATAAATTCATAAGGGAGTTTAAAGAAGATTTATCTTATTTAGAAGGACAGCTAGATCAAACACAGTTAATTAAATATGGAAGGGGCGAAGAGACAACAGGAATACTGAGAGACTTTGAAGGTCTTCAGGCCGTGTCTTTAGGGACGCTAGATATTCCTACAATTAAAAACGCTGTTGCTACCTCTTCTCAACTACAAAAAAGCAATATTAGCTTAGACGATAACATAATAAATACAGTAGTTGACCGAATTAAATCAGCGCAGGGGGTAGACGAATCTTTGTTAGTTGTTAGAAACCCTACCGCTTTTTCGGATATAGCCAAAGAAAGTCTAAGGGGTCCGTCAGTTGAGGCCAGTTTAATCTTTAAGGCTAGAGATACTGTTCGTAAACTGTTTCCTAAGAAAACTAAGTTTAGTCAAGAAGAGTTAGTTGAATTTGCCGCCATGTCTAAAATCATGGACAGGACTATGGTAAACAAAGAGTCGGGACAGCCGTTAAACTCTTCTGAAAGATTCATACAAAAAATGACTGAAAGCTCTAAGTTCACCACTAAAAATACTAGGCAACAGGCATACAACAAAGTAGCGCAGTATTATAAATATAAGAAAATGGAAGAGGCTGGTCAAAAGTTGACTAAAAGCCAGAGAGCCGCCTATGAACAAATACAAGCAAGACTAGAGGTAGCTAAGAAACAAATTAAAGTTGAAGATGGAGTAGTTTACATACAAGGATCGCACAGGTCTGCCGTTAAAGGACTTGGTGGCGTAAACGATCAATTTGTTCTTAAAACCAATGGAGATTTTGTTCATTTTATTAACGACAAAAACGACTTAATGGGATTTACGCCTCCGGGAGACAAGTCAGTTGTTTCTATTGCAGTTCCTAACGGTTACAATATATTTAATAAGCCTACCACGGCAGTTCCCACTCCTGACAAAGCACAGAAAAAACAATTTCAAGAAAGTTTAACGGACCGTGGTGCTGAACCGGCAGGAGCAACTAGAGTTGGATTACTGACACAGACTGCAAGAGCGATAAACCAAGAAAGACCTAATGTTAAACCTACCGATTTAGCCCCTGCTGTTGGGGTTGTTGGCGGGACCGCCGTAGCTGGCACAATGGGAGACATGAATAATGAATAACAAAGATAAGCACACAGTAAGCTACACATCCCACGACTACCACAGTATGTGTCAGAAGTCAAAGGAAAAGATCCGTAAGATGCAACAGATGGGAATGACTACGCCCCATGACCCGAAAGACAAGCCAGAGGACGTAGCCAAGCAAGACAGAGGTTACTCTATCCTGTTTTTCTCATAGTTCACAGTTGTTCCCGGTACAGGCCAACTGTTGACTACCCTCAGTCATATCGCTGGCCTCTTCTATATCCCACGATATTTCCTTTGGAAAGTCCTTAGCAAGCTGGTTGAACGTCTTCTTGTCCACCGGTTCATACGGAGCCTGTTGGTACGTGTGGTCTGAGTAAGGCAGGAAAGATATACCACTTACCTTGTCAAACTTGTTGTACAACCACTGTCCCACCTCAAGAAACTCAGAGTCACGGTAGTAGCAAGTCATGGACGGCTTGTGTTCACACCACTCATCTTGGTAAATCTCCCACAGTTCTAACTGTTCCATAGCACCCATGTCTGAGGCTGTCACAGCGCCCTCTGGAGAGGCGATAGGGAAGCTGAATACCCTAGTACTGGGGGACATCACATCGTCCTCCACAGGGACACCAGCGGCCTCTAGGACGGCACAAAGTGGGTCACGAGCGTCTGCCCTAACTCTGCGTATGTACTGAGCAGAATAACGAGGATGAATCCCGCTAGCAGAATCAACCAACTGACTAACAGTGCCTGAAGGCTTAACAGCAGTAATAGCTGTAGAGGCTTGTATTCCCAATTTATCAGCCCATTCCTTGTTGACCTTGATTGCTTCCTGACGCATAGCTCGGAGCCACTTCTTGAGTTCATTCTTGTCTCCTCTGCCTGACAACAGCGGGTGATCCATGATACCTGTCAGAGATACCCCTAGCAACGCCTCCTCTTCCGTGTTTACTCTCCAAATATTTCTGAGGTATCTGAAGTCTGTGAGGGTAGCCTGAAGAGTCCCAAGGATAGTCGCAATCCGAACCTTTCGTTTGAGGCTGTTGAGTGTATCCTGTGGCCTAACAACAACTTCTGAAAGATTACAGAATTGGTAGGGTCGGAGGATGATTTCGCTACACGGATTAGTTCCGAAATCAAAGGTAGCATCTCTTCGTTCATTTCTTGAAGCCTGTTTCTGACTTGCGACTCTACTAAATACTCCTCGCTCTCCTGATCTGGATTCATATAGGCTGGTCCACTCATTTAGAAATGCCTCAAAGTCTGGTTTCTCTGTGTAGCAAGCAGAGTTGTTCGCCAGCCCACGCTGGGGATTATCTACCCACCACTGTCCGTGCTTGCAACGTCGGAGTCTGTCGTCTGTGAGGTTGCTGAGACTGATGAGGGCTGATCGTCTGACTCCTCCGACAACGACGATTTGAGCAATCTTACAGCAAAGATCGTGGCATTCAACGGAACTAAGCTTTCTGCCAGACGCGCCTTGAAAGAGTTCAACTGTGAATCTGAACAGTTCAAGCAGAGGTTCTGGACCACTTGCTCTACCTCCAAAAACTTTGAGCGGGGCACCTGAAGGTCGTACTCTGCTTGTATCCCATTGGGGAATTTGACCTGAATACAGCAGTGATACCAACTCCCTAAACGATTTCGCCCATCCGATCTTTGAATCCGCCACATTAATAACTGTATCGGTTGCATGAAATGTCTCCGCTACCTCTGGTAGTTTCTGTACGTACTGTCGCTCTACACTGAAGCCCACACCTGTGCCGCACAGCAGAATGTACATCAGTTCGTCAAATGCCTTGGGATGATCTATCGGTAGGTAACTACAGTTAAACCCTGCTACGTTGTCACGCTCCAGTGCTTCCCCTGCGGTCATCAACGCTCGCATGGATGGCATTACGTCTAGGTTGTGGATAGCCTCGTAAGCTTCCTTACGTGAAGTCTCTGGGAGTTTATCGCCCCAGAAATTTAAGTACCGGCTGACTGTTTCTTCCCAAGTCTCCCTACGCTTCTCCTCTGGCAAGTACCTAGCGTAGCGACTCTTGTGTATGTACTGTTGATATGCGTCCATCTATTCTGTTACTCCTAATGTTTCGTTAATGATTGCCTGTGACGCCATTTGCAGAAGCATATACACGCCGTCTGGGTACTGCTCGTTGGACGCTACTTCAAACATCTCGCCGTCTTCGTACATCACAACAGCCACCTTTACCTTTCGTCCCTCCTCCTCGTGTTGCAGTGCTTTGACTACAAACGCCGACAGAAACTCTGATGTGGTGATCTCCTTCTTGTCTTCGCTTTTGTTACCAAACTTGCCGTCTATAACTTTCATTTGTCTACCTCTTTGATGAGCCATCCAAGGTAGACCTGTGCTTTCTTTAGATCCTCTATCCCGTTCTTGTATTCGTAACGCCAGAGGTACTTCAGGCAGTTACCCTTGAGATAGCCCTTAAACTCTTGCGGGTGCATGGACGCCTTGATTGCTTCAATGGCCTCTATCGCTCCCTTGTTGTAGTGATCGGGTTGTGTCACGGGGTTGTGTTTGTCGCTGGGGTGATACAGTTTACCTATAGATGTCTTAGACACTCTGTCCCACTCTTCTGGTTTAGCTTCGTCTAAAGATCCGTGATTCATAACGTTACCGTGTTTATCCAAATAAGTAGCCCACTCATTCTGCATACTCTCCCTCTTCTTCCTCTAGTTCCTCATGAAAAGCCTCTATCTTTTTGATTAGTTTGTCCTCAAATCTGTCCAAGATTTCTTCAGATGATATTTGTAGAGCTTCCAGAAGATCGTCAGGGTCGTATAACCTCAACAGCCGTTCCTTAATTTCTTCTAGTGTCAGAGACATAACTAACCAACTCCTTAAGTGTATCTATATTATACCATAAAATCTCGTGCTTGTCACACCATTCTGCCATAGTAAGTTTGGTACTTTTACTCACTTTCTGATTAGGCTTCATCAGTACAAATATGAGTTCTTGCGTCTCTGGGAGACACTGAGAGATCGCTCTATACTTCTGCGTATCTCCTGCTCTAAAGTATCCTTTGCACTCAACGAGATACGTCCGTCCGTTGAGTTCGTACACAAAGTCTGGTGTGTACTTTCGTTCAATCCTGTACGGGATTTGGAACGGTTCGTAGCTAAAGCCAAATGGTTGTAACTGCGTTGCGACATCTCTCTCAAACTCCGACCTAAAATTACCCAGCTTGGATTTCCGTGACCTTCGGCTCATTGACCACCTCTGTTAAATATCTTGGACCACTTGAGTAGATGAAGGTTCTTACTTCGGGCCAACAGGTAAACTTGTAGGGACAGTAAGAACAACCGACTGCGAGCTTTTTGTTTCCACTTTTGCCATCTGGTACGGTTTCGTGGCAAACTTCTGGCGGCTCCGGTTGCTCTACTAGCTTTTTTACACGTTTGATGTGCTCCTCTATGTCGTAGCCAATCTTTTCGTGAACGGGAGCCTGTGTGTCCTCAGAGTCGTACATGAGGTACGTCAGGTGTCCGTTCTGTTTGTCCATCGCTAGCCAACCAAACTTGGTTTCACCTTCCGAATGGGCATACCCTTTAATTTGAGCAACGTATCCAAACGGGTCATCATAAGCCAAACTTCCGTCTTTGAATTTTTTAAACCCAAAAGACGAGACAGATTTAATATCTGTGACAACACCGTCAATTTTACAATCCATAGAGCCTGTAATGCCCTGAACCTCACACTGCTTCTGTTCATCTGTAACCTCGTGTCCTGATAGTCTAGTTAAAAACAGTAGCATCTCTTCTATCAGATGCCCGTACATAAACTTGACGTAGGTGTTAGGCGTCATCTCCTCTTCTACGTCAGAGTTGTTCACTACGTTCCAGAGGTAACGGTCATCACGCCCGATGTTAGACATACGTAGCTTGCGTCCGTCACGCTTCTCTGTGAACAAGTTTGCCATGAGTCGCTTGCAGTTCTCACCAAAGCGGTCAATCTCATCGTACAGATCAACGTCCTCTGGTACTTCTTTGGTAGACACTACGTTGTAGATGTCGTCTACCAGTGAGTAAAGTTTGTTCATTTGTGTTGCTCCATTAAGTTAGATAACGCCGACTGAGCTTGATCTGGTGTGCAATTAAACCACTCACCCTTACGATCATACGTTTTCTCTAGCAGACTGTGGGCTTCTGACTCCGCAGACCGTCTGTCCGACACTGACCAACAAGTGAACAACTCGTAGTCTCTGAACGGTGAAGACGTTTGATAACCGTTTAGCCTGTCCTCTGAGTCCACAGCCATGCCCACCTTGACCCACTCAGGGAAGTTAGGATTAGTGATAATGTACACCTGTCCCTCCTTGCTCAATTCGTACTTCGCCAGACTGCTAAAGGCGGCATCCTCAAACGTCTTGTACCTACCGGGTTTGTGCAACGGGTGAGACTTTGGTATCCTCTTTCCGTTCACGTACATAGCGTTCTTGCTGTTGATTCTGCTGTTCTCGTTTTGGCAGGGCTTGCAGTAAGTTTCGTAGCCTACCAATTTGTGTTTGTAAAACTCCTCCACTGGTTTTACTGTGTTACACTTAGAACAGTGTTTTTCTGTAATGTCTCTGGCTACGTTCACAACCCCCTCCTCAGTGAGTCTCAGCCCAAGTTGTTCCCACTTTGTACTCTCCGTCAAGGGGGCATCTGAGTGAAAATGATATGCCAGCCGCCTTGATGCACTCAACTGCGAGCCAGCCGAACTTCTCTGCTTGTTCTGTAACCACCTCCGATTGTATTTCATCATGTATGTTCCCTATAAACTTGTAGTCAATCTTGTGCTGTGTTGCGTAATCATCAAGCAATACCAAAGCCTTCTTCATAATGATTGCACCGGCAGACTGCAAGAGCGTGTTCAATGCACTATGTTCTGATCTGACCCAGAGTTTTCGTCCGTCCAATCCGACGAGGTATCCTTTCCTAGAAGCAGATCCAACTCGTTCTCGTAGAGTTTCAAGAGAAGGTGTATTTCGTAAAAAGCGTGTCCTAAGCGCATTGCCATCTTTTGCCGTTCCTCCAACGATGCTTCCAATCTTGGCGTCTCCTGCCCCGTAGAGGAAAGCATAGATGAAAGTCTTAGCTTGAGGTCGTGTTGCAAGTCCAGAAGCAATTTGATTTCTGGTGTGAATGTCGTCTCTAAGCAAGACATCTGTAAACTCCTCGTCGCCCATGTAGTGAGCGAGCATCCGTAGTTCTAGTCCACTAGCGTCAACACCCACTAGCTTGCGTCCCTCTGGCACTACCCAGCAGTCACGACACTCCTTTCCAAACTCAGAGTTAACTGACGGAACCTGTGCCATGTTTGGGTTCTGGTGTGTCATACGTCCGGTTACAGCACCGTTAGTAGTGACCCTGCCGTGTACCCTCCCGTCGTCCTGTACGTGCTCTAGCCACGAGTTTACCTGTGCGTACCTTTTCTGGAGCAAGAGGTATTCCAGTACTTGTTTCGCTTCGGGAACATGACTATTCTCTTTAAGCGTCTTTTCATCAACAACCGGTTTGCCCGTCGCAGTGAGTTCCGTCCATATCGCACCCTTAGCCGTAAGCCTGTCGGCCACTTGTTGTCGTGAACCCACGTTGAATACAGTGACCTTATCCTTAAGTCGTTTACCAGTTTTCTCTGAATATCGCTCCTCAACAATCGGCGGGAAAATCGCCTGTAGATCCTCTTCAATAACATTCATTCTCTCCTTAAACTTTGCACACAGGATGTGGCACAGTCGCTGATCCAGTAGCCAACCGTTGCGCTCCTGTTGCTGTATGACCCACTGTACTTGATGCTCCAGATCAATGCTGTCCTGAGAGAAATCAGCTAGCTCCACCTGTAGCCGCTTGTACACCGCTTCAGTCAACTCTACGTCACGTATGCAGTAGTCAATCATCGCTGGTGTTAACTGCGACCAATCGTTGTGATCGCCCTTAGCAAACCCAAGAGTGTTTCCCCAGTTACGCAGAGAGTGACCACCAGACCGGCTTGGGTCGGCTAACCTAGAAAGAACGAGTGTATCAACGATCCTGCTCCGGTCAAAACTAACATTCCAAAGGCGACCCAGAACAGGTAAGTCATAGCCGATTCCATTGTGGAAAACCCAATTTGAGTTTGGGCGATCCGATACATACGTTTTGAAATCTTGTTCATTGCATATTACCTCCGATACTCCGTTGTTGCGGCACACGGCACACCAGATGACACTGGCGTCCAGACCGTCAGTTTCAATGTCACAAAAGACTAGGTTCAAAACTCTGTCTCCGGTGGTGTTGGGTTAGCACACTCGTGTATGCGTCCGGTAAACTTGTCGTACCGTAGCCAACACGCTGGGCCTGTCTCTCCTGCGTAACGGTTCTTGAGAATCCTGACGCACGTAGTGTTCCTTACGTCCTCGTCCTCGTGTTGCTGGTTACGCTCCATGCCGATCACGATGTCTGACAACTGTGCTATGGACTGTGATCCCCTGAGATCCTGTAGGCTGATCCTGCCTCCGTCTTCGTGTGCTGTGCCAGAGGTACGCTTCAGGTGAGACACCAGGAAAAGTGTAATCCCCGTCTCTGCCACCAGTGTGCGTAGCTTGGTCATGATCTCGTCAATGGCTTTCCGTTCATCTCCGTTCTCTTGAGAAGAAACCACGATTGACAGGTGGTCAAGGATGATGTATCGGCAGTCGCAAGCCTTCGCCATGTGCCTGACTCGTGATAGTAACTCATCCGCTGACGTTGACCCCCAATGATCAAAAAGGTAGTACCTTCCAGATCCCATTGTTGCTTCCCAATGCGGCCTAAGCTGATCAACAGGCGTGTCTTCCTCCAAGTGTAGCCGCCTAGATGACGCCACCGACATGATTCCCAGAGCTGTTGTTGCAACGTCCTCTTCCAGTGCAAGTACACCGATGTTGGCGTCTGTGCGTTGGAGCAAGTCGTACTCAAGTTCTCTGATAAACTGTGATTTTCCCATGCCACTACCGCTGGTGATAGTGACCAGTTCGTACGGTCTGTGTCCTCTCGTGATTTCATTGAGTCCTTCCCACGGGTACGGGATACTCTGGACCTGTCTCTTGTTTACCAGTGCGTCCCATGTGTCCGTCCCTGCGACAATACCATCAGGCCGGTACACCTTTGCGTCCCACCAAGCCTGTGTAAACTCCTGCACCCTGTTAGCCGTCAGCATATCGCTAGCGTCCTTCATGGGCAGTTTGCATATCTTCAGCTTGTTAGGACTGAACAGGTGCTTGA
>Ga0208898_1001105_pt1 | contig 18488 bp, 27 predicted proteins | sample VirMetDEL_Mar_4_FD_184513 | JGI IMG/M metagenome (GOLD analysis project Ga0208898, IMG submission 184513) | Aqueous microbial communities from the Delaware River and Bay under freshwater to marine salinity gradient to study organic matter... | ecosystem: Environmental > Aquatic > Marine >...
TGTCTTTATTTCTTCCATTGTAAAATATTCTAAATATATCATCTTTTAAATGTACTCCTAACGGATTGGAAGCATGAGTAAGTAAATAAGGATTTGTATTATTTACTTTATATATTTGTCCTAATTTTTCCCACTCCATAACTTATAATTTAAATTGATCACTAGTTTTATCTAGTTTTATACTCCTGGGGGGAACGTATACAGAATTTGGTTCTGTGTTTTTAGTAATGTAAGATCCAGCCCCAATCAAGTTTTCATTTTCTACAATTACTCCATGAGCTATTGTTGAATTTACCCCAATAAAACAATTAGATTTAATTAAACATTGCCCAGATATTACTACATGAGAGCTAATAAAATTATGGGATTCTATTTCTCCATGATGGCCTATATGATTACCACTCCATAAAATTACATTATTACCTACTTTTACAAAGGGTTGAATAGTATTATTTTCAAATATAAAACAATTATCCCCAATCGGGAATTTTGTTAAGACTGTGGCTTTAGAACTTATATATGTTGGAAGAGTGTAACCTTTTTCTTTAGCTTGATAATAACGTTCTTTTCTTAAATGATTTAAATTAGTATAACTTAAACCGACATACATAAAATAATTAGTAGGGGGATATAATTCTTGTACTTTAGAAAAAGGAACCATAGGTAACCCTAAATAAGTATCTTCTTTTATATATTCATCATCTAATGTAAAAGCTACTACTTCGTATTCTGAATCATCTGTTAGATATTGTAAAATAATTTCAGCAAATGTACCATATCCAAAAATAACTATTTTTTTATTTTTTTTCATTTCTACTTTTTAACAAAAACCGTGAATTCATATAAATTATAACTATGATCTAATAAAACATTTTTAGAAAAGTTTAATTTACAATATTTAAAAATTTCTTCAGGGGAAGCATAATATAAATAATCTTTCATATATTCTTTATTAGAATATGAAGTTAATAGATTAAAAGCAAATCCTTTTTTAGAAATTTGATTTAAATGGTTTAAAGTTTTTATTATATGTTTTTTCCATTTACTCTCACTATTTTCTAATTTAATATGAAGAGTACCTGATAGTATAGTATAATCATAGGTAAGATTATGAAGTATTTTATTAGTGAAATAATTATTAGGGAATTTTAATTTAGCCCTAGTTATCATTTCATTTGATAGATCAAATCCAGTATATGATATATTTTTATAATGGTTTTTATCTAAATAATTTAAAAATTCACCATACCCACACCCATAATCCAATAGTGAAAAATCAGATTTTTCCTCAAAAATATTTGATAAAATATCAAATCTCAAATACTGTGATTCTTTTCCATTCCAATCAACACCTTTTGAAACTGGACCATATTCTTTCACTTTCTTATTATAATAATTTATTATTTTTGTATCCATCAATTAAAATAATTTATTGTTTCTAGTCCTAAGTTAAAAAACATATCTAATATACTAACATTATGTGTAAAATCATCCCATTGTTGTTTATATTCAGGATACCCTAAAAAATTATAATATTCTATTTTTATATTATTATCTATAAATAAATTTTCATCCATATAATTTTTAGCAGCTGGTCCTGTGTAATATTTTATGGCTTTTAATTCTTTACAAATATTTACTAGTTTTTCAGTTTTATTTCCTTTTAATTCAAATTCTTTTGAAGATAAAATTTCAATATCAATATTAAGTAATGTAATAATTCTTTTAATAAATCCCAAATTTATTTCAGATAAAAATTCAGATGGAGGGTTTAAATAAAGATCTTCAAAATAATTTTTATATTCATTAAAATAGGGAGAGTTTTTGTAATTTGATTTAATAAAATCCCAATGTTTAACCCCCCACCCTAAATCACTAACTTTAGCTTCATTTATTTTTTGATAATATTTTCCTTTTACTTCTATTGGAATACTCAACCATTTAGGTCCATTAGGAGTAATTAACATATTTCTATTTCTCCAATCTCGTTTAGTATATTGCATGTCATCATATAAAACTAAATGAGTTGCTTCCCTCATAGCACTAAAATATCCTTTCCATGGGATATAATTAGATTGGGTTATTATAACTTTATTCATTTATTAATTTATTATATCTATAATTTCTGAAATCTTTCACACTAGAAAATTCCCTACTATGATATCCTAATATTCGATTTATAGGAAAATCTTGAGAATACTTATTTTTTAAAACTAAAGGAAGGTTGATTTGTTGTTTTAAAAATGGTAAAGTATACATATGATTTATGCCATATCTAGGTTGGGTACTAGAGTTAATTCCTGCTTTATGATATATCATAGAATTAAAAAATATAACAGATCCAGCTTTAACATTGGGTATTACTTCGTCATAAGAGGTTGGAAAAGTTTCTATATTATGAGAACCGGGTATAAAAGTCGTCCCTCCATTTAATGAAGTAAAATCATCTAAGCAAAAATAAACATTAACTCCTAAGGGTTTGGAAGAAATAAAATCCTGATGGATAATGTCCCTATGATAAAAAGTTTGGTGATGTTTTTGGTTAGGAGAAACAATAATAGAATTTTGAAGACTTAAAATAAAATATTCTCCAAAGATTAATTTCAAATTTTTAATTATATTATCGTTATTAATCAAAGTTAAAAAATAAGAGTCATATATTAAGGGACATCTTACTATTCCACTTTCATTTATGGATTCCATTTTCTTTTTCCCAAATTCTGAAATTTGGATAGATTGTATATAGTTTAATTTTTCTTTTAGGATTAAAATTTCTTTTTGGGAAATAACATCTTCAAGTATAGTATATCCTTTAAAATTAAATTCTTTTAAATTTATCATTTCCAAAAATTTAAACTTAACCATTCTCTTCCTATAAAATGTTTCTTTAAACTATCTGCTACATCCTCTCTTACCTTACCGATATATTTACTTTCTTCCATTATTAATTCTAATAAATTATCTAAATTTGAGTATTCTATAAAATGGGGAAGAGATGATTCACCTTTTCCTATAGTTTTTCTACCCATATGAGCTAAATCATACATAGTGGTAGCACCACCACGCTCATGGGGTTTTATAAAAACAAAACAATCATTATAATATTTTTTTATTAATTCTTCCATTGGGAGGGTTGTTGACTCTTTAACCCAAATAACTCTATCTTCTCCAAATACCTGAATTAATGGATTAACTATTTCATTATATTTAAAATATTCAGGTCTTAGATTATAAGGTCTCCCCATGTAAATATATATATTTTCACCTAAAGGAGTTGGTTTAAAAATAGAATAATCCTTATTAGGAATATAACATACTTTATGTTTAATATTAAATTTATTTAAAGTATCTGAAAATTCACCGGGTGGGGCGAATGTATAGGTATTTCCTTTATTGATATAATCTTTAACCAAATTTAATTGATAGGTATGCATGTCATTTCCTCCCCAAATAACCACTTTAGGACCTTTATGAGACATAAAAACTTTAACATCATCAGGACCATACATTCCAAAAAATACTAAAGGTAAATAATTATCATAGTATTCTACCAAATTCCATTTTTTTAAAAAATCTTTTTTAAAATCATTTAATGCTGGGGAAAGATATGCTTGTGTAAAATCACTCATAGAAATATTCTAATTTTTACTTAATTAACTTTTTTTATAAAGTATTATAGTATTCGTTTTGTCTTTCTTGTCTTTCTATTGTTTTTGGATGTAATAAACACCACTCTTCTTCTGATGGAAGATATGACATTGTTTTGTATCCTCCAAGTACTTCATGAACTTTATTTTTCCATTTTATAATATCATTATTTTTATAGATACGCCATTGATAATCAGGAAAATTAACCCAACCTTCATCATTTACTCTCCAACCCCATTTTTGAATATGTTCTTGAGTTAATCCTTCAACTGTATTAATTCTAGGAACCTGTATTACATCAATATCATTATGTTGTAAAATTTCAGGTAAAGTATCTAAAACATAAGTAGAAACCATTTCATCAGCATCTATTTGGTAGATATAATCTCCAGTACAATATGAAGTTAACTTATTTTTCCAATCAGCAAAATGACCTTCAAATTTTCCTTTATACCAGATAAACTCATTATTTATAGATTTGGTTTTTAGATATTCTTCAACCTCTAAACTACCATTTACTCCATCATATAAAATGACTATTTCATCTTGATGACGTTTATTTTTAACTAGGAAATTGACTAATCGTTGTATTTCAATAAATTCATTACAAACTGTTATAGCGTAACTAATTTTCATAACTTAAATGTAATAACTGATTTTTACGTTTCCAAGCTAGTTTAGGATGAAACTGAACTAAAATATTCTTCTAAAAACCATTGAGGGTATAACATTACTTTTCCTGTATAAGCTGGATTTGATACTTCTCTTACTTCTACTTTAATGAATTTAGGATGAGCTTGAGCAGCATTCATAACTTCTCTTCCTAGCTCACCACCCGCGGCACGACCTAAATAATCATATAAACTTAACATTTTTACGTTTTTTTTCATAATTTTTATTTTTTAATCTTGTTTAAATACTCCTATAAAATCTAATGCTTCTAAATAGTCACCTTCTTCAAATTCTTTTAAAGTGCTCATATCCATTCTATGTTTATAAAATTCACCTGGTTTACCTGGGATTGGATATTTTTCTTTTTCTTCTTCTAATACTGGAACTGATTTTACAGCTGCCCATTTCCAATTTTCAGCGTTAGTACCATTAGCAAATATCATTCCTTTTTCAGGCAGATTAACTGTTGAAGGCATCCAAATTTTTCCGGTTTCATCTTCACCCATTAATTCTTTATAAAGGTTAGGAAGTAATTCCATTTGTTCATCAAAAAATTGAGAATCCTTTTTCATTAAAGAGTTAGTAATAAAACCACAACCATAACATTGGTAGTTTTTAATATCTTGGTTTACTTCTTGAACGTAACAGGCATCGGACCCACATCTTTCACAAATAACTAAATTGTCCATTTATATCTTTTTTAATTTTGGTAATTCTAATTTTGGTAATTCTGGTTTTGGTGAATCTACTTTTTTAAGTTTAGGTAGATTAAGTTTAGGTAGTTGTAATTGTACTGTTTTAGCTATTTCAGGAACATTTCTTTCCAAGGTATCAGCTAATTGTTTTTTCATAACATCAAAACTAAAATTAGCTCTACTATATTTTCCTTGTTTTTTAGACTTTACTTTCCAATCTTTATAATTTTTATTCACATCAGTTAAAAAATACCCAATATGACCATGATCAACACTAAACCATTTTGCTTCTTTAATTAAAAAATCATTAGCTGCTGATGGGTGTATATGTGTTAATTCTCCACTCATTAAAGCGCTAAATTCAGGTTTTAAGAAATCTATATGACCTGACCATCCAGTTGCTATAACTGGTTTATCAGTTAAGCTAAACTCAAGTAATGGTCTTCCAAATCCTTCACCTTTAGTTAAACTAACCATAGCTTTTACTTTATCATGGTTATAAAGTGAACTCATTTCTTCATCACTTAATTCTCCATGCACCACATAAACATTTGGTAAATTATCACTTGGAATAGATTTTTTAATAATATCTATTCTTTTTAAGATTTCTCTCCTATCCATATATGAAGAAGAAGCAGTGCTAGTTTTTAAAATAAGTGCAGGACGTTTTGGTTTGTCTTTAAAGATTTCATAAAATGCTTTAATTAATAGTCCAACATTTTTTCTATCTTCACCTAATGCACCTTGCATCCAATGTCCAACAAATAAATAACACCACTTATCTGGAATTTCATCTAAATTAAATGTTGATTTTTTAGGACAATATTTGTCTAAATTAGCGCCTTCAATCAAAACTTCAACTGGAGTAGTTAAACTTAATGTATGTCTTTGACCTTGATTTTCTACTGCAAAATTAGTATCTTCAAATACTTTTTTAGAATGTTTTGATGATGTTAAAATTAAATCCATTTTATTACAACCCTCAATCCAAGAATGAACACAAACTGTAGATTCAATTCCAGCTGTTAAGCCAATGTTATATTTTCCTACTTTTTGAAATTCATTTGGAACTGTAATTTGACACCAAATGTCAGGTTGTTCCATTAATTGAGGTTGGGTATAAAAATAATTCTTTAAAAATCCCCATTCTTCAATATGATCATCAATAAAACCAAACGGAGTTGTTCCCCATCTTTGTGGTAAAATCTTTACATCATATTTATCTAATTCGATAAGTGCTTTTACAACATCACGACTTCGAGCACCATAACCTGAATATGTGTCTACTGGACAGCTTATATAAAATGTATTTCTACTCATTTTTTCTTTTTTATAACTTTTTAATAAATTAATGAATGGTTCAAAGCCCGTGGTTCGTAATCTGTATCTTTGTAAATATAATAATCAGGTCTTGGTTTCCAAACCTTAAATAACTCATCCATTCCTTCTATAATACGCTCAGACATTTTCTCTGATGTGAAACCTGCTTCATCAGACAAAGCCCATTCCATTCCTGCTTTACCTCTTTCTTGTCTTTCTTCTTTAGACATAGAATAAAGTTCAGATATTCTTTCAGCTACATCTTCAAATGAACATCTATCATCATAGATATAAGGTGTTTGAGGAGAACCTACAACTGATAAATTAGTTGGATAAACTGGTAAAGCCCATTTTCCACAAGTTGTATAAGTTTTTCTATGGTTTGAAGGAACTTCAGGTGATGGTGTGTACCATTCTCCATTCTCATCTTCAAATCTCATTTGATCTTGCATTCCACCTGTAGTATTAGCTATAAATGGAGTACCTGTTAATAAAGCTTCAGTAAGTGATAAACCCCAACCTTCAGCTGAAGATACTAATATAACTCCATCTGCACAATTGTATAATAGGTTCATTTTTTCAGTTGGTAATTTTTCATTTGAAATTACAATATTTTCATTTCCTTCAGGAAAGAAATATTCAATTACAGCTGGTAAATCTGTACCATGATCACTTACAGGTTCTGTATGTAATACCAGTAAACATTTATCTGCTTGTTCTTTAGTTAAACCATCAGTAAATAATTTCCATGCTAAAATTGTATCAGGAATTGACTTACGTCTAATATTTCGAGAATTAAATAGTAAAGTAAAGTCATATTCTTTTCCTCTAGTAATATACTTTTTAAATTCTTTTAACTCATCTGTTTCCTCTTCCAACAATCTAAAATTCTTATTATTTAAACCATGAGGTATGTATTTGATGATTTTATCTTCAGCCTTATCTCCTAAAACAATTTTATTGATGTTAACTGTTTGTTTAGAAATACCAAATAAAGCATCACATGATTCATAAAACTCTTTATTATACATTGGAGCTGGAAATGAATCCCAAATATTCAAATATGCTATTGGAATTTTCTTTCTAATTTCATTTTCCATTTGGAACACCCATACAAAATATCTTGGATCCGTAATAAGGAAAATAGCGTCTGGTTTTTCAATATTAATGATTTGACGTAATAAATCAGGATTACCATAACCATCTGTAGGATATAGAATTACTGATGAATCTTCAATACCTGCTTGTTTGTTAGTTTCAGCTGATAAATCAAATCTTTTACCTTTTTCAGGATGCTGAACTGCACCTGCTAATTGAACCCAATTATAACGATGTGAAGTATTAACAACCATTTCACGACCAATTTGAGCAACTCCACTTGTGACACGAATGTCATCTGTTAAAAGAAGTATTTTTTTTCTATCTTCTTTTTTAATATAACCTGTTTTTTGTTCCATTTAATTTGTTTTAATTTTATAATTCTAAATCTGTGTGGTTTGATACTTGCTTTCTAAAATTTTCATCTGTAAGATACAAATAAATTGCCCGGTCAGCAAGCTTTTGGAAAGAAAATTTTCTTTTTACACACTCTATTTTGAAATTTTCAAATAGATCACTTTTGATTTTTACACTAGTTAGTGTTTTTTCATCTTTTGCCATAATTTTAATTTTTTGTTATATAATATTTAAATATAAATATATACCACTTTAATTTTTTACACCTTCACTACAATGTTCAGTATTAAGGAATGGGCAAAATGAACAATTCCATTTAGAACTATTAGCTTTATATTCTTTTTCTTTATATCCATTTTTATCAAATGCTTCTTCTATAAACTCATTTAAAGCTTTTGTTGCCTTACCTAACTTAACTTTCCCAGATGAAGGAGTAAATGTTTGTATTCTTGGAATAGTATATTCAGGATGATCATATACTTTTCTTTTTACTATAAAGAATTCAATTTCAATATTATCTAAAGGAACATTGAATTGTTCTGAGAAGAATTTTTTATATAGGATAAGTTGAAATTGTTTATTTTCATCCTTTTTAGTCATATCATTCCAACCACTGGTAGACGTTTTAATATCGATTATTTTAAATGTATTTGTTGGTTCATGATACATTACAACATCTAAATATCCTTGGTAGATAACGTTGTTATTGAATTTATTTGGTGGTATAACAATTGGAACTTCACAACCAACTAAATACCATCCTCTTTTACTAAAATGTTGGCCTCGTTTTTTAGCAAATGTTCTTATAATTTCAACTCCGTCTTCAAAAAATTCTCTTAATTCTTCAGGTGTGCTAAAATGTTGGTTATTGTTTTTTTTATATTGGACTTTGTACTCTTCTCTTAGAGTATTTTCAAACATTTCAACTAGATTTTTTCTATCAGCTTCAGCCGCACTTTCTTCATACATTACATCTAAATAATATTGTAATACTTCATGTAGTGCTGTTCCAAAAACTGTATGGATTGAAGAAGTAAATACCTTTAATCCATCTTTATATTGAAGTGACCATCTTTTAGGACAACTTCTATACATTGAAAATTGAGAATAAGAAATATTTTTTTGATAAGCATAGTTTATTTCAATATGCTTATACTCTCTTATCTCTTTTACTATTTTGGGTATTTTCTTCTTTCCCATAATTTATTTTTTCCACTTGTCTCTACCAACAAGCAATCCAATTATTCCATAATTAGCTACATCTAAAAATGTATCTTCCATTCCTTCACCTTTTACAAAATTTTTACCATTTGTTAATAGGTTTCTTAATCTGGAAATTTTATCTGTTAATCTGATAGCTAATCCAGTTAGTGAGAATTTTTTATCTGCTTCTTTAGTTAAATCCCCACCTAATGCTATATTTTGAAGGCCATAATCCATATGCTTAGCAGCAAATGTTTCATACATTTCTTTTTGAATTGCTTGAAATTCACTTGATAGTTCAGGGTATTCTGTTTCAAATACTTTTATAACCTCTTCTTTACTCATCTATATAAGTTGTTTTTTAATTAAATATTTTTCAATTGCTTCTAATCTGTCATCAGCTTCAGCTAACATAGCAATTGCTTCTTCTGCATTTTTATAAAAATCATCTGTTGAATGATCTCCAATACCTGCTGGATGGTTTGATAATAATTCTAAAGTTAATAATGCTTTAGCTTTATCTGCTTCTGCTGATTTTTGAAGCATATCTATTAAATGGTTCATAATTTTGAAGTTTTGAATAATTTAGTTATTTCTTTCTTTTCTAATCCCATATCCTCTAAAATAGATTTTACTCCATCCTTTCCTAAAATATCAATATAATCATAAGCTTCTTTAACTGAACATTGATAATATTTGATTAAATATTCAGATAACTCTTGATAATTTTTCTTATTTTCATTTTTGATATATTTATTCCATTGTTTTTTTCGTGGTATTAATTCACGATAAACAGAATAAATTTCTTTTTTACCTTGGGGATTCATTTTTTGAACATAATTAGCAATATCTATATAATCAGGATTCTGTGAAATCCATCTATGCATCATATAGCTATTCCAATTATCCCAAGATTTTTGAGAAAAGGAATCTGGATGAGATTTCTTTACAGTTATCTCATCCAACCATCCAAAAGTATTAGATATCTCAATTTTTGACATTATATAATGTCATTTTTATATTCTTCTCTTAGTTCAGTAGGTATAGTGCTTTCTAAGATTTTACCGCTAATTGGATCATAAAATACTGGTACTGGTAAAACAGCATCTTCTTCAGCCCCTACTACGAATTTAGAAACAGATCGTAAAAGTACACCTTGTTGAAAAATTTTATTCCCATCAGGAGTTTCAATTGATTTAGTATTTTTTAAATCAATGTTTAATTGTGGTTGTTGTTGATTCATAAATTTTTATTTTTAATTTTTAATATACTTGAATATATGAAGAATATTTGACTTCTCCAAACTTATTTAACGGCAGACTTTAATACATCAATAAACAATTTCAACTTTTCTAATTCAGTAAATTCAAATCCTTTATAATCAAAGATAAAAACCTTCCAACTATCATCTTTAACTTCATCATTTGCATTAGTTATCAAACAGAAATCTTCAATGTCTAAAGTATAGTAATGCCAATCATAATCAAAACCTGAGCTTTCAGGTGTTTCGTCTTGTCTTTCAAAACCTAATTCGATTAAATTTTTTTCTTTTATCATAACTTATTTTTATTTTGTTTATAATCTAAGAAAAATCCAATCGATACTAAAACATTCATACCTATACTAGCAATTATTTCATGTATATCTTGGTAAATGTTTAAAGATAAATGAACATGTCCAACTATCCAAAAAGGTATAGCTAAATTTTGACTTATCCAAATTAAAAGGAAAAATAAAAATTGTTTCATTTCAACTCTATTAACTTTGCTATTAATCCCATCAGATTGATCTCTTTATCTATCCTAAAGTTAGCTTGGTAACTATATTCATTAATATAAATTGCAACCATTCCTTCACTTCCCTCAGCGTATACTGAAGCATTATCATAAAGGTATCTAAACAGTTCTTCAAAATCTTGACTGCCAGAATTAGCAATTATCTGTCTAATGTTTTTCCAACTTGGTCTAGCATTTTTTAATTCTTTTAACACCTGAACCATATAATTAGATGACACTAAAACCGTTTTATCAATTATTAAACGGCTGTTCTGTGTTGATAGTTGAATGGTATTAAGACATTTTCTTAAGTCAGGATAAAATTGATTTACAACTGTTTTTAAATCTTCAACTTCAAATGAAATATTTTCTTCCCCCATAATCCAAGCAATATGTTTTGCAACATCTACTTTAGTTGGAGGGATTACTTTAAGTGTTTGACATCTTGATTGTAAAGGATCAATAATACGTTCTATATAATTACAAGTTAAGATAAACCTAGTAGTGCGAGAAAACGTTTCAATGACATTACGGAGTGAAGCCTGCGCTTGGATAGTAAGAAAATCAGCTTCATCCAAAATGACCACTTTAAGTGGCTTAAAGCTAGCTGTTGAAGCAAAACCTGAAACTTTATCTCTAATGGTTTCAATACCTCTTTCATCACTAGCATTGATATAGATATAATCACAATCAAGATTTTTAACAATGAGTCTTGCAAGAGTTGTTTTTCCTGTACCGCTTGGACCATAGAATATAAGATTTTGAATGTCGTTTTGGCTTAAATATTTTTTGATAGACTCTTTAATATGTTCATTGCCAACATAATTATCTAAAATAGTAGGTCTAAACTTTTCAACCAATAAACTGTGACTCATAACTTTTTATTTATAACTTAAATATACGAATTTATTTTAGGTAATCCAAACCTAATAATTATACTCCTTGTCTCCAATTTAACTCACCGTAGATTCCATACTCTTTAGGTTCTTCTACTGGAATTTCTTCTTCTTGGATTTGAATAGCATAAAGTTTACTATCAAGTGGATCTAATCTATAAGCACCTTTAAACCCAGTTTTATGAAAATATGCTTCTAAAGCTTCAGTAAGGGAACTATGAACTATTTTTTTAGAATCATTTACTAGAATCCAATTATCACCTGGTGCTTTACGAGTTGCTATTAGTTCATTATGTTCTACTTTTTCAGTTTCCATATTATTTTTTTAAATACCCCCCAACATTTTACTGTGTTAGGGGGTTTAATAAAAGATTAGATTAGAATCCCATTCCCATAGAAGGTGTATCTTCTTTTTCTTCTGGGAGTGGAACTAAAGTACATTCAGTTAGTAATAATGTTCCTGCAACAGATGCTGCATTTTCAAGAGCTGTTCTTGTAACCTTAGTAGGGTCAATAATTCCAGCTTCTTTCATATTTACAACTTCTTCAGTTTTAAGATTATAACCTGCCCAGTTATCATTACCTGATTCTACTAATCTGTATTTACCAATCATTTGAGCATCAGTTGATGAATAACCAGCATTAATAAGAATTTGTTCAAATGGTTTACCACAAGCTTGGTATACAATTTGAGAACCAATGTTATTAAGTTCTTTAATTCCTTCACGAGCATATAATAATGCAGCTCCACCACCAGGTACAATACCTTCTTCTAGTGCAGCTTTAGTAGCATGTAAAGCATCATCTACTCTATCTTTAGTTTCACCCATTTCAGTTTCATTAAAACCTCCTACGTGAATAATAGAAACACCACCAACCATTTTAGCTAATCGGTTTTGCAATTGTTCGATTGCGTATGGGGTATCTGCTTTTTCAATTTGAGATTGAAGTTCTGATACTCGTTGTTCAATAGCTTCTTCATCACCTTTACCATCTACAATTGTAGTTTCTTCTTTAGAAATTGTTACAGCACGAGCTTGACCAAACCAATCCCAACTAAATTTATCTAATTTCATTCCTTTATCAGGATCAAATACTACTCCACCTGTTACAGTTGCAATATCTTCTAAAACTAGTTTACGGCGATCTCCAAAATCAGGAGCTTTAACAGCTGCTACTTTTAAAGTTCCACGAGCTTTATTTACAATCAATGTAGCAAGTGCTTCGTTTTCAACATCATCAGCAATAATCAATAATGATTTATTTGTAGCTGATACTTGTTCTAAAATTGGAAGTAATTCTTTAACATTAGTAAATTTGTAATTTGCAATTAAGATATAAGCATCTTCTAATTTACAAGTCATTGTATTGTTATCAGTAACAAAGAAATGTGATTTATATCCTTTATTGAACTGCATACCTTCAACTGTTTCAAGATATGTTTCACCTGATTTACTTTCTTCAATATGAACAACTCCATCACGTCCTACTTTTTCTAAAGCCGTAGCAATTAATTTTCCTACTTCAACATCATTATTAGCTGAGATAGTAGCTACTTGTTCAAGTTGCTCTTCAGATGAAATATCTTCTGAATTATTACGAAGAATTTCAATTACTTGTTTTACAGCATTATCAATTCCTCTTTTGATTTCAACAGCATTAACTCCATTATTTAAATGAGATAATCCAGCTTTAATCATTTCTCTAGCTAATAAAGTAGAAGTTGTTGTACCATCTCCTGCTTTATCAGCAGTTTTCATAGCAGCTGCTTTTACTACTTGTACACCTAAATTTTGCAATTTACCGTCAACAACAACGTTTTTAGCAACGGTAACACCATCCTTCGTGGATTGTGGTAATGATGGAGATTGGTCAATTAAAACGTTTCTACCATTTGGTCCTAATGTACTTACAACAGCGTCTGCAAGGGTGTCTATCCCTTCCATTAATTTATTTCGTGCTTCTGCTCCGAATTTGATTTCTTTTTTTACATCCATAATATAACTTTATACTTTTTTATTTAATTTTCTTCAACTATTTTAGCTAATATTTGATTTTCAGGTCCTACGTAAAATTCTTCACCATCATGTTCTAATTTAGTAAATCCCATAGTTGGTAGAATTACTACATCTCCTATTTTAACTATAGTTTTAATAAAATCCCCTGTAACAGTTTTTTTACCAGGTCCTACAGCTACTACAGTACCTTTTTCATTTTTGTCTTTACCTAAATCTGGTACTACAATGTTTCCATACATTGTTTCTTCTTCCTCAATGGGTTTAATGATAACCGCATCAAACAGAGCTTCTAATTTTTTCATAATTTTTATTTAATTTATTTATAACTTGAATATATTAATAACTTTTAACGAAACCAAATACTTTAGGGAAATTTGATTACTTAATTTTTAAAACTTGTGGTTTAGATTCTTTAGCAAAAGGAATACTAATTACAAGTAATCCATTTTCCATCACTGCTTCAGCTTTTGATAAATCAAATTTAGAAGCAATTTTATAACCTAAATTAAATGAACGTCTTGCTACTCCTCTATGAATGTAGTTACAATCATTGACTTCACAACAATCATCTTCTTTAGGTTTATTATAACTTATTTTAAGAATATCTCCCTCAATGTTAATATCAACATCACTTTTACTAAGTCCAGTACATGCAACTTCAAAATGCAGTCCGTTCTTGTTCTCATAAATGTCTACAGGGTGGGAAATTTTAGCATTAACTGCCGGTTGGAAATTTAATTCAGAATTGAAAAAATCCTTGAATAATAAATCGAATGGTGAGAGTGTTCTCTCGTAAAATAATGTACTCATATCATTAAAATTTGTGCTGTCTCTAAGATCAGCGGTTAAATAAAAAACAAAACTTATCTCCCTAAAGTAATGGTTTTGTTATAGTTATACATATGTTGTTTTTAAAAATTTGTTTCAGCTCTACGACCATATAATAATTAGAAGTAATTCCATCTAATTCAAAACTTAATTTCATTAATCCCATACTACTCAATAGTAGTTTACCATCTTCCATATCTTTATTAGCGTATAGAATTGTTTTAAACATATCTGAATTGAATGGTAATTTTATATTTGTATCTTTAATATTACCTAACATTTGATATGTTATTTTATTATTATGTCCTGATTCATCTCCAAATATAATTTCAATAACATCTTCTCCATCTAAATTGGTTGTTGTAGTAATTAACATATTATCAACTTGAGCTAATGCACTTTTAGCTTTAATAATATTACTAATATCTTCAGATGTTAAATCTAATTCTACAACCCATTCAGCTTCATTAACACTTCCTACTTTATTGATTAGTAAAGGATCTGATAAAGCATAGTTAAGGTTAAAATTTAGATCTGAAATTTTTAATTTGGTGTAAATTTCTTTAGTTTTTTCAAGTTCCAATAATAAATCTCCACTACATATACTAATTAAATTTTGTAATTTTTTAGTATCATAGATGGCTAATTTACTATCCTCTAACTCAAAATTATCACAAGTTAGATTACCAATAACGTCTTTAGTAGGAGTCATAAAATCAATACTTAAAGTATTGTTTTTGATTTCCCATTTTACAGATTCATTAACTCCTAAATAGTATTTATTAATTATAGAAACTAATTTTAACTTATTTATCATTTTTTTATAACTTTTTATTTATTCGTAAATATACGAAACGGGGGGTGGAGTGCCAAATCCTTAAGAAAAATTAAAGAGTTTAAATTTACGCTTTAACAATTCTTAAATAATCCATATCATTTTGGAATAACACGTCATTAGCTTTTCTTATTAATTGTTGAAATCCTATTGGACTTGTTACATACATTGAATTTATGTTATCGTAACCTCCTGAATAATGTCCTGATTTATCTTCTGGTGTTAATTGTAATCCACTTTGATTTAGAAGTTGGATTGCATCTAAGATCATATCTAAAGATTGTTCTGTCTGTTGAGGATCAATTATTTCATATCTATTAACTTCCTGTTCATTTACAACTCTTGCAAATTCATACATTTTTTTGATTTCCTCTTTTATAATTTTTTGTAGTTTAGATGTTCTCATTTTTTTTATTTATTTATAAATATACGAATCTTCTTAATGATATCCAAACTTTAATCAAAATTAAAGAACATTTCACGATAGGGATTTAAAGAAAGATTCCATCCAAGATCACTGTAAAAACCTTCAAGTTTATTTAATAAAATAGAGTCAAATATTTTTTCCCGATCAGCATACATTTCAATAAAATCTCTTATCTTATCTGCTAAGTCATAATCTAAAAATGCAATAGCATCAATTTGATAAGGATTTGGTTTTAAATAAATCCATTTAACTTTTTCACCTTGAGTTATCAAACTATGTTTATTATTTAGTCCCCAAAACCTTAATAAATCATTATGTCTAATAACCGCCCTTACAGCTGCAGGAGCACCTTTAGCTACAGTTGTAAACATTTCTCCAGCTCGTGCTTTACGTTCTGTATATTTGTTTAATTTTTTAACTCCAGTTGGATTACCTAATTCCATTAATGATATACTACCATCTAATATTTGCTGTCTAAATTCTTTTACACGAGCATCTATATCAGCTTGTTTAGCACCCTTTAAAACATCAATTAAAGCACTATGGAAAAATTTACCTAATACAGGTGGAAAATTTGCTTTCTTAAATTCTAAACCTTTAACATCAAGTGATTCTTTTACAATACCTTCTTGTTTCGTAATCCATTGAGCATATCTTCGAGTTGCTCTAAAATAAGCTGAACGGATAACACACTCAGTCTTCATTTCTAACCTATGTTTTCCTTTAGCATTAAAACAATCAGCGGCTAATGTGGTATATGAGTCAGTAATTATATCCTGATATTTTAAAGCAATCTCCTCTAATTTATTATCTTTTTCTTCACTTGACATTTCATCAAAATTAGGATATAAATGTCTTAGTAAAGGTTCAGCATGAATATAAATTGAATCTGTATCAGAGTATGCTATGTAATTATTATCTTCAGGGTCACAAATAAACCACGGAGTATCTTCAATATGTTTCATTCACTTACTTTTATTATTCCTAAATTATAAGATGGAATATAATAACAATATTTATGCTCTTCGAGCCAGTTTATAACTATTTTTTTCATTTTATTTGAGTTTCCAGTAATTACAATATATTCATCACAATTTGGATATTCCCAAAAAAAGAAATGATTTAATTTATCTATTACATCAGCATGTTTATATCCATGTAGATCTAATTCCATGTTAAAGTTCTATTTCTTCTCTTATAACTTTGTTTATATGAGTGTTAGCAGTTAATGCTGATTCTTGGATAATTCTTTGACCACTTAAAGTTGTTGATTCAGCTAGAAGTACATTACCATACCTAAAGCTTGGCAAAGCTAGAGCGCCATAGAGTGAATTTAATAGAATTTTCTGCGTGTACTGTCTCATATGAAACTTATCACCTAATCCTTTATTTCCAGATTTATATGCTTTTTTCATTTCATTTTTATATCTAACCCTCTCATCAAACCATTTTCTAAGAATTGTAGATAATACTGATTCTTTATCAGTTCTATAAAATACACCATTAGCAGAAATAGACATTTCCATATCCTGAATAAAATTAATTAATCCTCCAACTTTTATTTTAGCGCGTTTTCGTTTAGCATTTTCAATGATTAATTCTTCTTTAGGATCTTTTTTCTTTAAATCATTTAACCCTAAACGATTATTTCTGTCATCAGCATCTATAATCCTACCAACCATAGTTTCTTTACCAATGTTAATAGTCATAATAATTGATGGATATAGTGATGTTAAATCTTCATCAAATACATAATTGTAAATACCTGCTTTAGGACAGAATAAATATCCACCCGCATAATTTTTCTTTGATATAGGATTACGTTCTTTAGCTGGTGGAACTATACCTTCACTCAATAAATAAGCTGAAATAGCACCATCTTGTGTTTTAGTATTGGCATAAACTTCACTATAATTGTGTTTACCTTTATGGGATAGATTTTTAACAAGAGATAAATATTCTAATTTTTCATCTAATAATTTTAAAATCTCAACGTCCACAAAGTTATACTCAATAAATTTATTTATATCATTTCTAAATAAATCATCAAGAGTACCTTCATATTCTATTTTATTTACACCTACATACTTTTCACCAATAGCATCTAGTTTAAATGATGGTTCATCAGCCCAACTAAACTTTTTATGTAAACGCATATAATCCAAAGATTCAACACCTGCAATTTGAATGTATTGATCTTTATACCAAGGTGTTTCTCTTACATATCCAATTGGAGATAAATAACGAGCAACATCTTCTCCTAAAACACTACACATTCTATAGTATAGATAAGGAATATCAAAATAATCACTGTTCCATCCTACTACAATATCAGGATCAATTTCTCTAAACTTTTCTAAAAATTTAAGTAACAATTCATTTTCAGTAGAACAAGGTATGATTTCTTTGTTATCTGATTTGGTTCTTTTTAATTGAGATTTATTATCTAAAATTAATATTCCCCATTCATCAACTTGTTTATCATACCAAGCTATAGATGTTACTTTTTTAGGAGCTGATTTAATATAATCTTCAGTTAAAGCATCACCCATTTCAGTTTCAATATCAAAAAATAATTCACGATGGGAAATAGATGGTTCATCATCAATCCCATACTTTTCAATTAGAAACTTTTGATGGGCTGGCACATCATGGAAATGTAGTTTTGGATTATCTGATTTCCACTTAGATGTTTTTCTAAGAGGTTCTCCATTCA
>Ga0208898_1001106_pt1 | contig 18488 bp, 17 predicted proteins | sample VirMetDEL_Mar_4_FD_184513 | JGI IMG/M metagenome (GOLD analysis project Ga0208898, IMG submission 184513) | Aqueous microbial communities from the Delaware River and Bay under freshwater to marine salinity gradient to study organic matter... | ecosystem: Environmental > Aquatic > Marine >...
GCAGTGATTTTAGCTTTGCTAATATTCCACAAAATCAACTTAATACTGTTAAAGATTATATATCCGAGCAAAGAAAAATATATGCTGACGCAGCTTTAGCACTTGGTCAATTCCCGCCAACATCTAGTGCTTATGCCGACGCGCGAGCAGCTATGACAGATGCGGAAAATAATATTCTTACCCTAAAAGATCAAACTAACACTTTTAATACTGATAAAGAAGGCTTCTTAAAAGACTACCGCGACGGCTTAATATCTGAAGGTGTTCCTGTAGAAACACGTGATACTTTGTCTAAATTATATACAGACGAAACACCTTGGAAAATTGAAGGCGGTCGTATATATGGAGACTTTAATGGGGAAATGAAAAGTGTTACTGATGCTCCAGATTATTTTAACAAAGATGTTGAAATAATGAACACTCTTTCAAAATATTCTACTAATGTTTATTCCAACCCTGAATTAATGCAAGGACCAATCCGTGATGACTACCGCTTAAATATTATGAGTGTGCTAAGTAAAAACCCACAGGAATCTATCCGCTCAATGACTGCAGACTACGGCATTCCTTTTGACATAGATAAGTATGGTAATGATACCAATGCAATGATTAACGCTGCGGCTGATTTATGGATGGAAAAACTTGATGATGTTGCAAGCCGCGGTGCTGCTGCAAAAGCAGAAGAAGAACGTAAGAGATTACAAAGATTAAATGGAGGCAGAGGCAGCGACCAATCGACAAACCCTTTTTATAATACCGACGCTCAATTGTTATTTCAATCAATTGCTGGCAGCCAATCAAATTCAGGTGTAGATACTGGAAAAAATTTTAGATTACCGCTTAATCCTGCCGGGAGAAAATACCAAGTTAGCTGGAGCAATGGTAATGTTGTTTTTAGAGATAAGCTTGGCAAAAAATTTATTGATCCTACAACAGGGGAAGAAACATCTGAATTTGTAATAAGGCTAAGAGACCTTAGCCCTTTGTATGGTATTGAATTTACAGGAGCTAACTTTCCTGGGTTTGTTAGCAATGTAGATGCTGAGCAAACAATTCTTAATCCTGCTGTAGCCAATCCGCAATCTACTGGGGCTAGGCCAAAACCGCAATTTTAATAAATAGTATATTACATGTTTGAAATTTGGAAACAGCTATCTGAATCAGGATATACAACTAAAACGTTTGAAGAATTCAAAAATGAATATTCTTCAGAAGAAGGACAAAATAAACTGTACGAAGGATTGTTATCTGAAGGATTGACTAGTAAATCTTTTGATGATTTTTCTAATCAATATTTTGTTAATCCACCAGAAAAAATTAAAGATGTTGTTTCTCAAATAAAAGCATTGCCTGGTTTTGATCAACAAAAAGTTGACAAAGAAAAACAAGAAAGAAGTAAAGCGTTTTCTGATTTTCAAGATTATGCTGATGAATATTTAGATTTAGATTTAACTACAAAAGGTCAAAGACCAATTGATAAAGGGTTTACTGTATCATTACCTACGCCTATTGGCCCTAACATCCCTCTTTTTAATATAAGTGATCCTATTAAAGGTAGAGATATTGAAGAACTTTCTCAAGATCCAAAATTTGAAGAGGAACTTCGCGGTCAAATATTAAGTAATTATAAATTAAATAACCCTAACGCGGCTTTGCCTGATGATTTTACTATTGATCAAATTGTAAGAAGATCAATAAACGCTAAAACAAATGAAGTTAGACAGGACAAAAAATATGCTGCTTTAAAAGAAAAAGAATTTTTAATAGAAAACAATCAGTATATCCCATTTTTAAACGAGGGCACTAAAGGATTTATTTCTGAAATGACTGATGCGGAACAACGAGCCGCAAACGCTAAAATTGAATTAACTAAATTAAATAATCAATTAAAAAACACAAATTCATTTGAAACTTCATATGCTGAGTTATTAGCTAAAAAAGTAAATTTAGAAAAACAATTCCCAGATTTATTAAAAGAATTAGATTCAGACTACAAACCATTTTTAAATTTAGAAACAGGACAAAGAATTAATGCTAAAGAAGCAGAAGAACTTCCTGCAGAAATGGTTGAAAACCTTTCAGAAAAAGATAAAAAATTATCTGAATATTATAATTCATTACCAGCTGAAAAATTAGAACAAGCTTATTTTGAGCATTTGTTATTTAAACAAAATGCTGCTGGTATAATGAATCAAAAAGTTACATCTTCTTCTCCGATTGACCCAAATTCTCCATTAGGTCGTAGATACACACAAAAAGGATATAAGCCAAATGAAGATGGCACATTCACTGTTCCATTAAAGCATGCTCCATATGGTACTGGAATCTTTGATGATAACTTTATTGAAGAACAAAGGTCTTATTATAAAAATGATCAAATAAAATTAGCCAAAGAAGCGGAGGCATTAAAAAACGCTTATTTCTTAAATATTGATCCAGCCTCAATTAAAGAAGATGTTGGTGATGTTCTATTACGCGGAGCTGAAGTATTGTTAGAAGCTACCGCGGGTGAGGATGCTTATATGTTTGGGACATCAAAAAGAAAAGAACTTGACGAACTTGAGAAACTCTTTATTGATTCTGATATAGAATTAACTAAAGAAGAAAAAGAAAATTTTGAAAGAAGCCTCGGTTATAAGATATATGAACAAGGAATTGGATTTCTGCCTGAGATGGCAAAATTTGCTGGGATTAATAAAGTAGCAGGGGCAGCTGGAATTACCGCTAGGATTGGTCAGCTTATAAATTCAGGTAATAAAATAAAAAAAGCTGCTGGTATTACGCTTGATGTATTATTTGAAGAAGCTAAATTTAAAATAATAACTCAAGGCGAGTCACAAACCGGGACTGGCGCTGGGTTTAAATTAGGTGGAATGGTTTTTGGCAAATTAATTCCATTTAGATTTACAGCGGAATCGGGCCTTGCTAGCTTTAATCCAGTCCTTGAAAAAGTAGTTTTTGGCGGGATGGGGGGTGCCACCGCATCAGAAGTTGCGTTATTAACAGAGGCTTTATATAAAGAATTGAAAGGCAGCAAAGATTGGAAAACAAGCATGGAAGATGAATTCGGAAGCTTAGATGAAGTTTTGGAGCGCATGTTAATTAATGTATTTGTTTTTGGATTAACTGGCGTTGCTGGCATGACTGAAAAAAGCAACTGGATGTCCATGTCTACAAAGCGTAAATATCAAACTGATCTTAGAAATCAATTAATAACTGAAGGATTATCAAAGTCTGAGCGAAATAAAATTATTGCAAAACTAGAATTAGTTAACAGAGATATTAATATTGCTGATAGAAATTTTTTAAGTCAGGATATTGGCTCTATGCAAGAAGCACGTAAAGAAGCAGAAAAAATTATAAGCTTAGTAGATTCGTCACCTGCCGATGTTGCAAATGCTAAAAATTATATAATTAAAGTTCAAGCGGCCACCGCAGCGGCAGAGCGTAATATTCGTCGTCAATTTGAAAATATTAAAAAGTCTGGTATTGCTGGTGAAAAAGATATTAAACTTAAAATTGTAGATACCGAATTGCCAAATGGGGATAAAGCCACATACAATAAAGCTACAGGCGAATTTACTTTTAATATTAATAAATATAAACCAGGACTTTTTGCTCAAGAATTTGGCCACTTTTTTGTTGATTTAGCTTTTAAAAATAATCCAGAATTTGCAAAAACATTTAAAAATAAAATAGCCAAAGAAGTTAATTCTAAATTATCTGGTAAAAAATTTAATTTTAATGATAAAAAAGGCTTAACCTTTGAAGAGGTTATAAATGAAGCATATGAAAAATCGGCTCAACCTGAAGAATATGTGATGAATCTTGTTGAGTTTTTAAATAAACCAGAGTATAGAGATATATTATTAGAAACTAATTTATTAAGCAATATTAAAGATAATGTTATTGATGTAGCTAATAGATTAGGATTAAATTATAAAGCAGAAAAAAACTTCACTACCGCACAACAATTATTAAAGTTTATAGATGATTTAGGCACAGTTGCAGAAGGTGGAAATTCTTCAGCAATAAAAAGAAAATTTGAAGCGTTTAAAAATATAATAATTGACGGTAAAAAATTAATTGATTTAAAAACAGGACAAGAAATTTTAACAGAGGATGCCCAGGCTGATATAATGGCATCTGCTCCTATTACCGAGTCAGAGAAAAAAGATATATTTTCAAAAGCAGAAAAAGCTTATGAGCAATTTGCAAAAGACAATATAGATTCCGCTGGCCTTATGGTTGGTGTAGAGTTTGAACCAATCATTAGTAAAATGGCTGATCGTATATACCGTGATGTTCCTGGATATGAGATGGACAAACAAAATATCATTTCCGATGTAATGATGGAGACCCGCCCCGGGTATGGCGGTGTGCCTGCTTTAGTAAAATCATGGAGCCCAGAAGGTGGAGCAAAGCTAACCAGTTATGTATTTGGTAATTTGCCAAAACGTATTATAGGTATTGTAAATAAACATTATCCGCACCTTGGAAAAACTCGCGGTTTTGAAGAAGGAGAATCCGCTAAGTTTACAGAAGATCAAGGTTTAGGCGGAGAAAGCCGTGGATTTGTTGATATTTCATCTCCAGAATTAACCACCCGTGTTAATGCTAAAAAAGCTGAAACAGTTTTAGGCCTAAAGCCTGAGTCTATTAAAGAATTTGATAGAGTTGCTGAAATGGAAACTAAGTTTAAGTTCCCAGATATTGAAGCTAAGAATATTATAGAATATAACTTAGGCGAAAAAGGCAATGCATCTGTTAGTTACTATGCTAATAATACCGCTAACGTTATAATTAATGGTAACGCAGAAAAAATTAAAGCTAGAACACCTAAAGATGTTGAACAATATTTGAATAAAAAAGGCTTTACTATTGAAAGCCAAGAAAAGATTGGTAATTTTCGTCAACAAAAAATTAATAGCTTTAGAACTCAATTATATGATGTGCTGCAGGCAGAAGCCGGCGGCACTATAAATAAAGGTACCGCAGCATCACCTGAGTATTCTGCCTTTATTGATAGATCATTTACATTATATAAAGATTATTTTAGCCAGTCAAGCATAAATAAGCGCTTTGCTGATTTTAAAGAACCGGTAATTGACAAAGTTACTGGCAAGCAAGCAAGAGAAAAAACCGCCCAAGGTAATCCTATATTCACTAAAAAGAATATTACTAAAGCTGAATGGATTAAATATTTTGAAGGGGATGGTAATATTCGCATTGATGCACGCCGTAGAGCACTGCTTGAAACTATAGCCGAAGAGATTGGCTTTGATAAAATAATGGAAAAAGTTTATGATCAAAGTAAACAAGAACAGATTAGATCAAGACAAGCAGAGCTTGGGGTTGAACTTGTGGAAAACTTTGCTGTTATTTTAGGTAAACAATTAGACCGCCTACCTGGTGATCAAATTGTATTTGCCTCTAAAGACATTACAGAAGCATTTGATAATTTAATTGTTTCAAAAGAAGCTAGTGAATTAGAAAATATATTTAGACCATATGGTTCACGAGAAGAGCTTTACACTGCTCTTAGAGCGTTAATTAATAAGCCAGATGGTTGGCTGGCCGATAATCACCCAGAACTTTTTACTGTAATAGAAAATATAATAGCTAAGGATTTTCCAATAAAAATTAATAAAAAAGAAAACAAAAATTTTGAAGAATTTCTTAATGAACTTGGTGTAAATACAAATGAACTTGTAATTAAACAACAAAATGAATTTACAAATAAAGAATTAGGGGATTTTGCTAGTGCGGCTAAAATATTATTTAGATATTTGCCAAAATATTTATTTAGTACTACAGAAAAACAAAAATCTATAGGTACAACCGGTTCATATATAGGTAAAATTATTGGATTTGATTATGGCAGATTAACTGCTGATTTACGCAATAAACTTTTATTAGATAAAGAATTAATATTTGGTAAAGATTTTGAATTAATAGATTCAGAACCAGTAAAAAAAGCATGGGAAGTATTTGCAAACCTTACAAAAAATGGCCGCGAGGTTTTTGCTTACAAAACATCTAACCTTGGATTTTTTGATAAAATGGTACAAATTGATTCAAAGCCAATTTCAAGAGATCAAAAAATAAAAGAAGCAGAAGCATATAGAAATACGCCAGAGGGCAAGGAAGCTATTCGAGTAGCTAAAGCTCAAAAACAATTTTTAAAAGCAACTATTTTAACTATTGATCATATTGCTCAAAAAGATAGCAATTTTAAAAAGAACATTGTTTCGTTATTTAGATTTAATCAAGGGACAAATTTAATTAGATATTTTTCACCTATTGAAACAATACAATTTACTGATGGAAAAGTTGGCAAATTAAAAAATGAGCATAATTTACCAAAAGCAAGATTTGCAGCTGAAATATATGCGGACATAGTTAATGGTACATTAACGCCTGAACGTGTTGATCAACTTCAAGAAAATTTTAAAAGCACAATAGGACCCGAAGCTAAGCAATCGGCAATTGATAAATTAATAGGCAGAACATTTTATAATAATCTTGCTTTTAAAATGGGCCTACAAGGCGAAAAAGTTATTAAAAGAGGCAAAGTTGACACCAAAGCTTTATTTGAAAATTTAAAATCCCAATTTAATTTAGTAGAAGGAAAAACAGAATATGATATTTTAATAGAAAAAGTAGCTAAAGACTTATATCAACAACTTCAGCCAAAAAATACTAGCTACACTAAATTTGAAAATATAATAAAAGAAAATGCAGAGACCGTTGCAACAGAAACATTTGCATCTAAAGATATTACAGAAGAGTTTGATAATATGCTTACACGCCGTACTGGATTAGGCGGGGAAATATCACCATCTAGAGCACGACAATTAGGCAAAGGTAAAGGCAAGTTTGATTTGTATATACCACCAAATGCTGAAGACTTTGCTGGATTATTATACAAATTATATGGTAAAGGCAAACAAGGAGATGCTGATATGGCTTTAGCACGTGAAACTTTATTATTACCTTATGAGCGTGGTGAAAACGCAATTAGTACTTATCGCCAACAAATATCAGAAAAATTTAAAGACTTTAATAAAAAGCTTAAGGCTTTTGATATGAAGTTTGATAAAGATGCAGTTAGAAGTATTGAAAATGCCGGGTTTACAGTTGATCAAGCTATTCGTGTTTGGATATGGGAAAAACTGGGGTATGATATACCAAATATAACATTGAAAGAGCAAACGGAACTAAGTAATATTGTAAGTAAAAATCCTAAGCTATTAGCCAGCGCAATTTCATTTAAAAATATGTTTGGTGCTGGTCGACCATATCCAGAGCCAAAAGGAGATTGGTATGCTTCTAATATTAAGTTTGATGCACATAGATATATAAACGAAGGAGCTCGTAAAATGTTCCTTGAAGAATTTATTACCAATGCAGACGCAATATTTACACCTGAATTTTATTCTAAAGCAGAAGCTGGATTAGGGCGCGGATGGGTTAAGAATATGAAAGAAATGCTTAACGCAATGAAAACAGGGCAATCTATGCCTACTAATTTGCCTGAATATGCTACTATAGGTTTAAACTATATAAATGGTGCAGTAGGTAATATAATGTTCTTAAATGGTAGATCTGCTACTCTACAGACTATATCAATGGCAAACTTTGTTAACTGGTCTGACAATAACATTTTAGCAGTTGGTAAAACATTAGCTGACCCTAAAAACTTTGGCAAAACATTTATGGAATTAATGAATTCTGATTTCTTAAAACAAAGACGTGATGGATTAGAGATTAGTGTTGAAGAAGCAGAAATAGCAAAGTCATTAAGAGAGACCAAAAATCCACTAAGCCATGTTTGGGGCAAGATTATTCAAATGGGATATACTCCAACAAAATTTGCTGATAGTTTTGCTATTGCCGCTGGTGGAACGCCATTTTATATTAATAGAACCAAAACATATGAATCACAAGGATTTTCTAATGCAGAGGCAAAGAAAATGGCTTTTGACGATTTTAGAATGCTAGCAGAAACCCATCAGCAATCTTCTCGTCAGGATAAAGTTTCAAATGTACAAAGAGGGTTAACAGGTAGACTTGTTTATTCATTTAGTGGCGCTCCATTCCAAATGGCTCGCGAACAAAAGAAGGCTGCATTAGATTTTATTAATAGACGTGGCGACGATAAAACAAATATATCTAAGTTTATTTACTACGGTGCAATGCAAAACTTATTGTTTACAGCGTTGCAGCAAGGTATATTTGCAGCCGCATTTGAAGATGATGAAGTATTAGCAGGTACAGATAAAAGAACTAAACGCCTTGCTAACAGTATGCTTGATACAGGATTAAGATCTTCTGGTTTGCCTGGCGCTATGTTAGCTATGGGTAAAAATGCCATTATAAAATACATGGAAGAAAACGAAAAAGGGTACCAAGGTGACATGGGAAATGTTGTTGGCGAAGTATTAAATATTTCTCCTCCTGTAGGCGCTAAATTTAGAAATATATATAAAGGACTGCAATCAAGAAAGTTTTTATTGCACACTAAAAAAGGCAGAGCCGAAGTTGAAGCATCAAATAATTTTATAGAAAACCCATTAATGCATGCTAACGCTCGCATATTGGGCGGCATTACAAATTATCCTGTAAACCGTTTAATGACAAAAGCAGATAACTTAACTACCGCATACACAGGATTACATCGTGGAGTTGAGGCGGATGCTTGGCAAAGAGTATTTTTAGCCGCAGGCTGGGATAAATGGAGCCTAGGATTTTATGAAAAAGCTAAAGAAGAAGGCCCTAAGAAATCAAGAAGTGAAAGAATGAAAGAAGTATGGGCTGAAAAAAGAAAAAAAGAATGGCAGGAAGATTCAATAAAAAATGCAAGAATGCTGCTAAACGTTAAACCAACAAAAATTAAAAAAATAAACTTTTAAAATGGCAGAAATATCTAAAGACAGCAAGTTTACACTAAGTATTGAATCCTTGGTAGTATTAGGAGGCGTAATAGTAACTACGGTGGGTATGTGGTTTACGCTTCAATCTGAAATAGAAGAAGCAAAAAAGCTGCCGCCTAGTGAAGTGTCACGAACTGAATACGATCTTAAAGACCAATTAATTCGTGAAACAATAATGAATACTCAAACGAAAGTTGAGCAAAACAGCAAAAAGCTAGATGATATAGACCAAAAACTATACGAACTAATTAAATCAAAATAAAATGAAAAAATTAATTTTAATTGCAGGGTTATTATTCGGTCTAAATGCAACCGCGCAAAAATTTGATTTAGTACAAATTAATGCTGATTGGAATCAATCAAACAATATAAGCTTTAAATACGTAAACGGCATACCAGTTAAATATGCCCGCTTAGAAGATCAACCACCTCATTTTAAAACCACAATAAAATCTGTGCCAACACTTATATTATATGTAGACGGAAGACTTAGTTATAGCTGGCCGGCTGGTATTGATTTAAAATGCAAAGCCACAGAACAAGAGGTTGCTGCTGTTATTAATAAGTTTAAAAATTAATAAATGGAAAAAATTAGCAAGCACGTATCATATAAAGAAGCTACATTTTCTCAAACAGCCACCCGCAAGGATATTGATAATACACCAAGCGAAGAAATATTAGAAAGAATGCGTGTAGTTGCTGAAAATATATTCGAACCACTTAGAGCACACGTAGGAGGCCCAATTAAGATTAATAGTTTCTACCGTTCTATTATGCTTAATACTGCAATAGGAGGGTCTAAATCAAGCCAGCACACACGAGGTGAAGCAATTGATATTGATGATACGCTTGGATGCATGTCAAACAAAGATATGTTTACTTTTATTAAAGATGAATTAGACTTTGACCAACTTATCTGGGAGTTTGGTGATGATGACAACCCGGCTTGGGTACACGTAAGCTATGTGTCTCCAGAAAATAACCGCAGACGCATTCTTAAAGCTTCAAAAGTAAATGGTAAAACAACGTATAACGTAATGAATGTATAATTATGAAAAAGAATACTAAACCTTGTTGGAAAGGGTATGAAATGGTTGGAATGAAAAAGAAAGGCGGTAAGCAAGTGCCTAATTGCGTTCCGGTAACTTCAAAACGTAAAAAATGACGACGTTGAAATTATCATTAAAACAATTGTAGCTTATTAAATTCTATAATATGGCTCAAATATTAACGTTTTTGAGCTACAAAAATAATTTTAATGAGCTTTAAATAAAAAGAGGCGCTGTTTCCAACACCCCTTTTCGACTAACTAAACTAACTACATGAAAAACTGCACTCTTCGGAGTGCAATATTTTTTATGCTATGCACATTACTAACTAACCAAAAGTTATTATACCACGCAAATAGTTATAACTTTTATCCGTCGCAAGACAAACAATCCGGATCCATAGCGGCAGCCGCAATATCTCCTCTTAGTACAGATTCTGTACGCACATAATATAATGTTTTAATACCTTTTTTCCAAGCTTCCATGTGGACTTGGTTAATCCACTTTGGCGTAGCTGTGCTTGGGAAGGCTAAATTTAAGCTGACAGACTGGTCTATATACTGTTGTCGTATTCCCGCTTGGTTAACCAATTCGAGTTGATTAATCTCTTTAAACGTTTTGAAAACTTCTTTAGCAGGAATATCGTGCGCCATTTGTATATTATCCAGTTCGTCAATATCCTGAACCGAACCCCCGTCAGCCAAGATCTTATCCCAGATTTCATCAGTATTTAATTTGTATTTTTTTAATAGTTTAACAAGTGTTGGATTTTTTCTTATAAATGTTCCCTTAGCGCTTTGTTCAGTAAATACGTTAGCCGCCCAAGGTTCGATGCCAGGAGAAACGTTACCAGATAACTTACTGTTACTAACAGTTGGTGCGATTGCCCGTAAATGTGTATTACGCATACCAGTGCCAACACACCAAAGAGGTTCGCCATAAGTTTCAGCCAAAGCACGCGATGCTCTTTCAGACTCAATTTTAATTTGCGAAAATATTTTCCGAGTCTCATACTGAGCAAGTAAACCTTCAAAAGGAAGACCCTTTTCTTGGAGATAGGTGTGCCATCCAAGTACACCCAGCCCGAGCGCGCGCCCTCTCTGAGCAGAACGAACGGAGTTTTCAAAACCGCGCAGTCCTTTGGCTCTTTGAATAAATTCCTCCATAACCCCATCAAGAAACCAAATGGCGTCGTATATAAGGTTAGTGTCCTTCCATTCCTCATATTTAGCTAAATTAATTGATGACAAACAACAAACAAAGCTATGATTTTCATCTGTATGCAATGTGATTTCACTACAGATATTAGTCATATGAACTTTTAATCCATTGGCTTTGTATGCTTGCGGATTTGCCTTATTAGTATTTCCTTTAAAAAGTATATACGGTTCTCCAGTTGCTTTTCGTTTTCTAAGAAGTTTACTCCATCGAGTTCTAGCTTCCGCATCTCCTTGTTCAAGCTTTCGCATAAACTTATCACCAACAACTGCGCACTGATGTAAATTAAGCGATTGTCTGTTGACGTCCCCTTTAGGTTCTCGTATTTCAAGCCATTCTGGAAAATCGTCGTGCTCAATGTTAATATTGACTGAAGCAGCTCCTCGTCGAACCGATCCTTGATTTGTAGCAAGTATAGTGGAATCATAAATTTTACAAAATGGAACAACGCCATCAGATGTTCCGTTACCAGTTATTTTAGCGCCAGCGGGTCTGATCATATTAACACCGATGCCAACTCCACCGCCGTGCTTAGCGAGTAGCATCATTTCTAAATTCTTGCTTCCAATCTCGTGGATGCTATCACCAACATCGATACCAAAACAACTAATAGGTAAACCACGATCTGTACCTGTATTTGATAATACTGGAGAGGCTAGATTAAGCCAACCTTTCCATATATAATCAAAAAATATTTCCGCTAGCTCAGGTTTATAAAGCCGACGAGCGACGCTACTAGCAACGCGCCAATAAGCATCGCGAGGAGTTTCACCGTGAAGTAAGTAACCTCCAGATATGGTTCCTTTATAAACATCCGTGTTACCCCATTCAGGATAGTCTTCACCTTTTTTCCAATCATTGTTCCACATATTAGTTGTCATTATTAAAGTCTTGCATCATTGCTAAGGTAGCCATTATAAATGATATAATAAAACCTATTAGCAAAAAATTATTCGGATTCATTTTCTTTAGCTTTTTCTTGTAATTTTGCAATTGCTTCGTCATAATCTGGCATGCACTTTATTGTTTCAAGCGTGCCAACAGATAAGTTTCTTAAATGCTCAATCTCTTGCATTAAATGATTTACAACGTTTACAAGCGCTGCAATTTGTTTAGCCTGATGATCAGCCTTACTTTGTTTTAATCCTTTCATAATATATTATTTACCAAATATCTTCAAAATCTTCTCCTTCCCCAGCTTTACTGTAGTCCGTCGGCCTAATAGCAAAAAAGTCAGTATGAGTAACGCCCCCAGTGAGGTGATAGAACCAATCAAGGTTGCTGGCAGCAGATTTGTCGTAAGCAAAATGATTAGCCAACTCACTATAGCCAAGCTCCACCATTTTTTCATTAGTCCGCTTTTTGATAAAGTGTTTAAGATCGTTTGATCTGATACCATCCACATCACCTTTTTCAAACATCTTATCAATATACTTAGTTTCAAGTTTAACCATTGTTTCAGCTGCTTCAATAATATCATTTTTACATAGGTGTTTAAGTTGATTGTTTTCTTCACACATGTGGCGGAATAATTGACATCCCATTTTACTGTGTAATGATTCGTCACGTACACTCCATTTCATTTGCTGTCCAATACCTTTCAACAGATTTCGCAACTGAAAGCTATAAAGTACAGCAAAAGCAGAATAAAGGGAGACTCCCTCAGCAAAAGCGCTAAAGACAGCCAAAGAACGGCCAATCCCCACAGGGGAATTTCCGTCATACGATACCAAATTTTCAAAACGGTCTGCGGTAGCAGGCTCGTGAAGAAATGCTTCAAAGTCTTCAAGTCCAAGTGTTTCATTTAAATAACTATATGCGACAGCGTGTATTGTTTCTTGCGATCCAAACATCATTGCCATTTGTTGGATTTCGTGTTTGGGGAACCAAGATACCACTTTTTGGGTCCAATAATCGGACACTGCACATTCTGTCTGAGCGAAGCCAAGTAGAATGTTTCCAACAAGGTGTTTTTCGTTTTCTGTGAGTTTTTCATTCCAATCTTTTATATCTCCTTGCATTGATATTTCAGTGTGTAACCAAAATGCCTGTGCTTGCTTTAACCAACCTTCTGTATAATACACAGGATATTCAAAAGGCTTATACGGTATTCTTTTATCAAATAATCCCATTACTTATCTATAATTATTGCTAAATCGACAAACGGCAAATAAAATACATGACAAATTGTATCTGTCAGCTCGTATGTTCGCATACCAATTAATATCCCAGAATAAAATCCTAGCTGCAATGCCCAGCCTTTATCTTCCTTGTCCTCTGTATCTTTTGACATAATTTTTACTTGTTTTTAGTTTAGATAATTTAGTTTTTGCGTGGCAGCCAGGGCGTTTCACCCTAGGTTTTTTCTTAAAGACCACAAGGTTTACTTTTGCCTTAGCCATAACATTTAATATTAAATTTGTTGTGCATTTCGACTAGCTCAGAGTATTTAAGCTTGCCGCGATTATTAATTGACCATCTAATCCATTTGTCAATCTGCCGTTCGGCGTATTTAGCCCGCGCTACTTGCTTCGCTTTTGCAGGATCATCTTGATTACTTCGTCGCATTCAGATTGATTTTGTGGTTTATATAATACTCTATTGTCACTGCTATCTGCCATCCATTTTTTAAATAACTTCCAACGCATTGGGAAAGATTCATTAGCTCTCCCTTTGCATTCTATTATAAAGTCATCGGCTACAAAATCTGGTGTATATTTTACATTTAATATTTTTTTACGGCCGCGATCTCTAAACTCGCCTTTGCCATTTGATTGTCGTTCGATGCACTCATTTTTAAATTCAAATGCAGGAACTAATTCAAATGTGTGGCCTTCATAGTCAGCTTTAATCTTTGCCTTCTTTAAAGCCATGTACATATATCGTTCAAGGCCCGAAGCAAAGTTGATGCCATCATATGATACTTTCTTTGCTTGTACTGGCCCTTTCTTTCTTCTTTTCTTATAAGGCATCTTCCTCATTAACTTGAATACTATTTAAAAGCGCTTCTTGCAATTCAACAGTAGATTCTTCTTTTAATTTTTGTAAATAAAGCACAGCGTCCATTAATTCTTCTTGTAAGTGATTAATCCATTGGAATATATTAGATTTATCTTCATCAAGTGTTACGCCATACTTTTTATAACCAACGTCGGATCGTGATACAAATTTTTCTACGACACGTTCAACAACAGGGTCTCTAAATACATAGGATGTTTTTTTCATAAAGTTACTTTTTTCCAGTGATCAGTTGTTCCTTCTGGATATGTTCCGTTTTTTACAAATGTTCCGTTAATCATTTCGCCTTGGCGATTTTTAATTTGCTCGTAAGCAAAATCAATACAGTCTTCAACATTATATCCGATCATGCGAGATAAATTAGTTAAGACTACAATGATGTCGCCAATAGCATCCTTTTTTGCTACATAGTCATCTTTAAGCATTGCTTGCGCTAATTCGCCAACCTCTTCAAGAAGCTTTACAAATTGTGTATTTGCGTCGCCTTTTTTATATATTCCTCGCTCATGAGCCCATTTGCGGATATTTTCGAATACGTTGTCAGACTCAGGCTCTTGGTTAAATGCTTCGTGGAATGCTTTATTATATATGAAGCAGTTTTCTTGCGCATACATTGATGGTTTCGCATTGCTTACAATCCATTTAATTGTTTCTTTGTTTAATTCAAATTCATAGCCTTGTGGCGTTGCCCAGGTGTAGCCGTCAAGATCCATTAATCGACCTTTAAGTTTGCTAACAGGGCAAGGGAACGTAGTGGTTGCTTCGGTTGCTCTTGGTAACATTTTTTTGGTTTTTTCTTTGTTCTTAAATAAATTCTTATATAATTTGCGGTCAATCTTATAGCCGTAGAGCATTTGAAGTTCTAATTCTCTGTCAGATATATAATTAATATCATCACTAGAATCTAGAACTTCATATTCACCTTCTCTGTAGCCTTGCGTTACAGTAACTCTTTTATTAAGATCACGTGTAACGCCGATTTTTTTACCAGGTATGTGATAAATATAATACATTTTTTCTAATTTAATTTGATTAATTTATTTTAATTTCCAACGCTAAGTGGCGCAGGTATGGCTGGATGTGATGTATAGCATTGTAGATATATATCACTGGGTTCAGGTATTTGCAATTCTTCTGTCCACCCATCTTGATTTCTATGTGGCAATATATGCAATCCGTTTTTTAATCTTAACCAAGGTAATGCATAAGGCTTTCTTGATATATATTCTTCGGCTTGCTCAAAATGATTATTATATAAATGACAATCACCAAGGTTGCCAATTAAATTATTTGCTTTAAGCCCAGCCCCTTTGGCTAGCATCTCTAACAGTAAACCGTACATTGCAATATCATATGGCAAACCCAGGAAAACATCAGCAGATCGTTGATGCCACATTAAATCAATTTTACCATCATTAATAAATACTTGAAACGCAAAATGACAAGGAGGCAATGCCATATCGTTCATCTCGTGTGGAGCCCATGCGCTAAGCATAAGACGTCTTGAGTTTGGCTCTTGTTTTATCCCTTTAACAAGATTAAAGAGCTGATCTACGCCGTTAAAATCACGCCATTGTTTTCCATATACAGGGCCTAATGTTTCATCTGTACGACCGGAGCGCTCATAGTCTGCTCTCCAATATTTAACACCATTGTCTTCAAGATATTTAAGATCAGTACGACCGTTTAATATCCAAAGCAATTCTGTTTTAGCGGCGTTGAAAGATATTTTCTTGCCAGTCAATAAAGGAAAACCACACTGCATATTATGTGCAATCATACGGCCAAACACTGCTTTAGTGCCTGTGCCAGTGCGATCGTCTTTGTCTTTGCCACCGTGTAATATACCGGCAACTAAACCTTTATATTCGTTTTCTATATTTATCATAATAATATTCGCAGTATTCGTATAACTTTTGCCATATCTCTCCGGCTTTATAAGTTTCCGGGCTAAGATTTTTTTTATTGTTAATGTCTATTAATATATGCCATTCTTCTGGATTGCCACGTGACGCTGGTTGAGGTACAATTTTTATATTGTTTTTGACACACCAACGCCATGCTTCGCCCTGCCTATCAGTATTTGTGTAGGTTCCCATAAGTGATTTTTTTTGTTTCTTTGATCCACTACCCATTTATTCCCAAGGCATCTTGTCATCACCAATATCTATCGGCTCATGCGGTATAAAACATCCCGATCTATGCTCCCATTTGAAATGAGCTTCAGCTCCATTTTCCCCCAGGTTTTGAAACTTAACCTTAAGTACTTTGGCTTTGACAGTCTTTTCAATATAGTTACGGTGTACGAGAATGCCATGATAACTTGCGTCATACCATTCGCCGCCCCCTTTAATATTATACATTGTTGGTTCTTCAATATTCCCATTGCTATCTTTATACATTTTAGTTGGGTGAGCTACAATAATTACGAGCACATCATATTTCTTAGCGAAGATTTCAATCTTAGTTAGATACTCAAGTGTGTATACATTAACATCACCAGATGCATCTTGCATTCTTACTTTATTGAATGGATCAATAACTAAGCATTTAATACCTTTGCGTTTCACTAACTCAGCGCCTTTGCGTAAGACAGCGTCAAGAGTATAACGTTCCATATCGATAAAGAAAAAATTACCGTTGACGTGATCAGCTATTTGATTCCATCTCTCTGAATGTATATCGTCAGCTGTTGGCATATCCTGCCAAACCTTACGCATTAGCTTATGAGCATGTAAATAAGTGGGTTGATTTTCAGGGGATGCGAACGCTGTTTTCCAGCCGTAGTTTTGGTTATAACCTACAACCATTTGATCTACAAAATCAGATTTGCCAGAGCTCGGAATCCCAGTGACAGTAATGAACTGCCCAGTATAAGTACTAAATATACGATCAAAATTTTCCAAGCCCACTTGGAAGCCTGGTTTAAAACCATTGCGAACGAAGTCTGTGACCTCATCTTCAACATCTTTGAACGTCGTAACATTTTCGAGTGGTACTGGTCTTGCTCCGGTAATACGCTTTTGTAAGTCTTCTTTGCCATACTTTATAAGGTATTCATTTGCATCTTTGCAATCATCAAAGCTAGCAAGATAACATATCTCACTGCCAAGACGTCTAACTAATTCTGTTTGTAAAGCTTGTCCAGCTTCATCTGAATCAACTGCAATGATTATCTTTTCTTTGTCTTCAAAATAATCAATACAGTTATCTAAATATTCTAAGTTATTCGTGTTAAGTGTAGCTCCGTTAGGTACTGATATAACATTTGTTATGCCAGCTTCATGAAGTGCTAAGACATCCATCTCGCCTTCAACAAGAACACAGTAGTCATATCCTACAATACTATTGATATTATAAAACACTTTCTCTGCACCCTTATATAATTTAAAGTTCTTTCTTCCATCACGATACTTAATATTAATAAGTTGATCGCCCATGAAATAATTGAACTTTATAACGTTCTCGGTTTTACCGGTCTGAGGCATATACTCTGGACCACTTGTAACTTTTAAGTCATCCAGAGTTTTCTTTGTTATACCTCTTGTAGCAAACCATTCAACTACTTTAGCATCAATGTCGACGTCAGCATTATCGACAACAGGACGAACGTATTCACGCTCGCTAGCTCCTTTACGTTGATACGTATGTAGTTGAAATGATTTGTTACAATTGTGGCAAGTACCGAGACCCCGTTCCCAATCGTAAGAAGCACACTTAGTCTTCTGATTCTTGGGTTTCCTGTCAGCTGAGCACAAGGGGCAGATTCCTTGCGTCTTCCCAACTTCTAGGTCGTATTGATTAAACTGGTCAATCAAAAATCCATTGATCTCCGTATTGTTTACTTGCATTTGTTTGGTTTAGAATGGTAAATCTATATCTTCAACTGGTGCTGGTGCAGGTGCTGCTTGACGTTGTTGAGACTGTCCGTCTTTTGGTGCTGGCGCAACGTTTTCACCATTAGTCCACGCTACTGTTGCATTGCCAAGATAAACTTTACCAGCTTTAGCTTCGCGCTCTTCTTTTGATTGTGCTACAGTAACTGGTCCGTTGTTTCCGAATTGGTCCAGCTCATCGTTAAGCGTTAGTGTTACAGGTAAATACTTACCCTTCTTCCCGTCGATAATTTTGTCTCTAGGAATTTTTGTTAAATCAATACTGAAATTAATAATACTTGCCATAATATACAATTTAAAAATTAAGTTTATAAAGTTTTACTGATAAAATACTGCGCAGGGTCAAAGTTCTCGTCTTTGTAAAACAATCT
>Ga0208898_1001108_pt1 | contig 18470 bp, 45 predicted proteins | sample VirMetDEL_Mar_4_FD_184513 | JGI IMG/M metagenome (GOLD analysis project Ga0208898, IMG submission 184513) | Aqueous microbial communities from the Delaware River and Bay under freshwater to marine salinity gradient to study organic matter... | ecosystem: Environmental > Aquatic > Marine >...
GTCATCGGCGTTTGCGTATAAATTTTACATAACCCCCTACCCGTATAATAATTATACAAAATTATGTCAAATGGATTATGTCAAATGATTATGTCAAATGGATTATGTCAAATGGATTATGTCAATAAATTATGTCAAATTCGGCTGAATTATGTGTGTTGAAAACGTGTTGAAAACTTTGCGTATAAAAATTTGGATTTGTCAAAATTAGAAATGCTAAATTTTTGAGCAAGAAAAAAGTTTTCCACAAATTTTTGCAGCAATGACGGGGCCTGCAGAGGTTTTCCACAGATTTTTGAAAATTTCGATTTGCATGTTTGGTTCATACTACGTAGTCTTGCGCCAATCAATCATTAACCGCCTCACGGGGCACAAAAATTTTTCTCATGTTCGATTCAATTAACACCAACGCCTTCGAAGACTTGACCGCTACGGCCGGCACCGCCTTCGATTCAGTCACCTTCGCACCGGTTGCGATTAAGCCAATCGGCGGCGGCTGGCACGTGTACGTCCAAGTGATTCAATACCAAGACCGGCGGTGGAATGTCGAGGAATGCCGGTGGGAGAACGGCACGCCTTGGTACTCTCCCAAGGTCTTCGTGTCGAAGCCTGACGAAATGGGCCGTATCGAAATGCGCCGCGTTGGCGAACGCCATTTGTGGGATGCGTTCAACCAGGACGAATATTTTCAGTACTTGACGCTCACCCAAGGCTCCTTCGGTACGTTCGTTTGCCGGCTCATTGGCTGGCTGCATACGGCGCCGGCTCAGGAGGCATTGACCAAGTTCGATGGCGCGCTCAAATTTATGATTGAGGCTTAACCCAAGACAACCAACGCGGGCCCCACGCCGGGGCCCGCTTTCAACACCAAAAAACAACCCAATGAACAACCAAGACAACCTTCCCACGGCGTTCGAAATTGCCCGCGCATGCGCCACCAAAGGCGGCGCTACAATCAACCCACGCAACCAACGCAACGTGACGACCGGCTTTGCCGTAGGCATGGGCGGCGCTGATTCCCTCCCCCAATGGCACGCGGAGCAAATTACCGAAGCGTTCGTGGGCGCCGTGGATGCAGCCACGGCCACGGCTCAAAAGATGGCCGGCGGCGCCTTGGGCGCGTGGGTCCACCGGGGCCGGGTCTACGTGGAACCGGTGGAGGTCCTGCAAGACCGGGAACGCGCCATGGACGTGGCCCGCTTGCGTGGCGAAATCGCCATCTTCGACCTAAACACGGGAACCGAAATTCAGGTCCAATGAAAGCGGCGCGTGAACTCTTGCAAACGTTGCTCCTTTGCGCCGCGTTGCTTGCGTGGCTTGCTGCCGTTTGCGCCTTCGCTGACCTTTGCGGCGCGCCGTGAACCAAAGGCCCCACAACGGGGCCTTTTTTTTGGCCCAGACCCGTGGATTATGTCAAAAAAAAGAGAACTGTCCGATTTTAAGCCGTTTTAAGCGCGTTTCGTTCGCCGTTTGGTACCAGCGTACCGGCCACGGGGAGAAAGTCCAAGGAAGGACCCTTAAAATGCCCCAAACGCTGTCATGCGATTGGCCCCGTCCACGGGTCCACGGCCACGGGTCCAACCCGGCGCCGTGGGTCCACGTCCACGGGTCCGGGTCCGGTCCGGGTCCATGGATGGATGGCCGGCCCACGTCATGCGCGCGAGTTTTACAACAAAAAAATTGAATTTCCAAAAAAATTTTTTGGCCGGAATTATGTCAAACAAATTCACCACATAATCGGTGGATTATGTCAACTTTACATAATTCGCCGGCGCGTATAATTTTTTGTATAATTTTTACAACTCGGAATTATGTCAAATATAATTTTTATACGAAATTATGTTAAACGCAAATTATGTTAAATTTATACGAAATTATGTTAAATTCAGATTATGTTAAATTTATACAAAATTATGTTAAATGTTAATTTTCCGATTATGTCCAATGCAGCTTTTATTTTTGTTCAATGCAGATTTAACATTTGTTCACACTTGAATACTTGCATACTTGGTTTTTCTGTTGTATATTCGCCGTATGAAAAACACACACACATTGAAGGAGCGCCGCGCCGCGCATTGGTTCAAGCTTGGCCGTTACTGGATGCAGGCATCTTCGCAAGCCGAAAATAAGGGTGAATTTGATACCTACATTCAGCGAGCGGCGCGTGCGTACTGCAAGGCGTACGAAAACGACCCGGAGCCTTGGAAATTAATTTGAGAATTTTAACATTTAAAATTTGCATACTTGGTTTTTCCTTTGTATGTTTGCCTCGTAATCATTCAAAAACACACACCATGGACTACAAACTGCACATCTGCACCGAATTGAAAAAAGGCGGAATCAACGTTTGCACAATCGCAAACCTGCACTACCCCAGCGAGGTTATGTCACCCATGCTTTCCGCAAAGACAGCGGCGTACGCCTTGGCGCTTGGGACCTTGCCGCCGGACGGGGAGAACGAAGAACGCCGTTATGTTAGGTTGAGCGGCAAGTGGAACGGCGTCACATACGCCGCTTTCCACGCAAATACGGGAGAGGAGGTTCGGGAGTTTTACGCAGATGCGTAACCTCTCGAGCTCTCGAGCTCTCGAGCTCTCGAGCTCTCGAGACTTCGAACTCTCGAGGTTATGTTAAATGTTAAAAGTGTTAAAATACTTGCATAGTTAGTTCTTAAGCCATATCTTTACGCCATGAACAAATCAATAATCGACGACTGCATTGCATATTTCAAGTACCTTGGATACCGCGCATACGAGGACCACGGCTCCGTGTACGTTTGCTTGGACCGGGACGTTAGCGTTCAGATTTCAACGGCAGAGGTTATGTGGCGAGCCGACGAATACCTTAACTTGAGCAAATGTTAAAAGTGTTAAAATACTTGCATAGTTAGTTCTTAATCCATATATTTACACCATGGAAAACAAACACGAAATCAAGCTTGCTGTTAGCAACATCTTTAACTCAAGCTACTTTATTCAGTCGGAGGGAAAGGACTTTAAAAGCGCATACCGGCGCCTCGGTGAATTTATGACAAATGAATTGGGTCTTTCCAATTATGACGTGGACGAGGTTGTGGACCTGCTGGAAGATGCCGTAGCCGACTACATTATGGAAAATACAAATTGTTGAAAACTTGTTGAAAAAGTAGACCATTAAAATTTGCATGTTCGGTTTCTTTGCAGTATGTTTGTCCTGTAATCATTTAATCCCAACACCATGTTGACTCAAAAACTACCAGAAGGCGCGTTCGCCGTCCTCAATTTCTCCACGGGAGAGTTTGTCCAACTCCCATGCGTTCTGGACCTACCAGACGGCGCCGGCTTTGTCGCGCTAATCGAGGGCAAGGTCCACGTAGTGGAGCAGGGAGAGGAAATCCTCCACGCGCTCGGCGTTAGCAGCGACGAAGCGCATTGGGTCCACATGCCGGTCGGCTGCGAGGGCCTTCGCGAGCAGATGCAGAACATGTACGAACCATACCTAACCTGAACCAACCAACGCGGGCCCCGGCGTGGGGCCCGCTTCTAAAAATAAGCAGCATGCACCGAATTTTGTACCTCCTTGCCGTAGTCGCAGCGCTGGCTTCATTATGTTAAGCAAAAAAAACTTGAAAAAAGTTGCTCAAAAACTTGCATACTTGGTTTTCTTGCCGTATGTTTGTCCTGTAATCATTCAAACACACACACCATGAATACTTCAAACAACAGCCACCTGCCAAGCTTTCAGAGAGCGCGCATTGACGTTTTGATGGCATACTTGGGTAGCGTCAGCGTTTACGAGACGCTCAAAGACGAGCCACGATTGCTGAAGTACATCCTCGAACACCACCTTGACGAGGAGTTGGAGATGCACCTGCACGACACGATGGGCTACGACCCAACGATTCACAGGTTGTTCGTCAGCCACGACGGAACCATCTCCTTCTGATTCACATTCGTTAACATGGGGCTGGGCAATACGGCCCACCCCACCACGTTAGAGTAACAAACCCACAAACACACACACCATGCGAAGCAACAACCAGAACGCAACCATTGGCCGCCAATTCATGGAACTAATGCAGGACTACATGGAGTGCAGAGAGTACCCTAAATTCAACGCCCAGCAGGGCCTAAAGGACCTGCACGCAGACCTCGAAAACCTCTACAAATACAACAAGCAATGAACAACAAGATTGACCCAGCCGCCGCCGCCTTCATTGCGTCGGTTCAGCGAACCGCCGCCGCTAACCTTGAGAGGTACGCCACGTATGGATGGACCCATGAAAGCTCCGGGGCCGTACGCGAGGCTCAGCGCCTCCTTGACGCCGCAAACGCCGCCTCCCGCCTTTGCGGGCTGGCTGGCTAATCCTTGGGCGGCTTAAGGCTTGAAAAAAAAGTTGCTCAAAAACTTGCATACTTGGTTTTTCCGCCGTATGTTTGTCCTGTAATCATTCAACAAACAAATCATGTACGTATTTCAAAAGCACCAAATTTGGTACGAAGCCAAAAAGAACGAGGAAGCAACGCGCAAGGACGAGGCATGGAGAGTGGAGGTTGTAACGCTGGACGGAGGTACTTGGACAGACAGCAAAGGCAAGCAACGACCACTGACGACCGGGACGGGTCAGGTCGCTTGGTTCAGCACACTAAAGCGTTGCAAGGCGTGGGCGGAGCGTAACGCCGTCCACGCCGGCGCAAAGGCGTTGGAGCGCCACGCGTACGCACCGGAACTCAACCGGCTTCACATGCACAGCGGCAAGGTCCACAAGGCGCCGGGTTGCACCACGTTTGAGCAGGCCGTGGATTATGTTGTGTTTTCCTTAACATCTTTTTAACACTAAAAATTTGCATCCTTGGTTTCTTTGTCGTATGTTTGTCCTGTAATCATTCAAACACACAAGCCATGAAGGACTGGAAAATCATCTACAAGCACCAAGGCGAGCGCGAGGTAATCGACAGCGCTCCCACGTTAGTTGAGGCGCGGCGGTTGGTCAGCGAATATAAGCAGGCATTCAACAGCAACGAAATTTACATAACACTTACAAAATAAAACTTTACATAATATGGCTAAAATGACAGACCTCATGACCGGAATCATGGCTTACGAAAGCGGAGACTTAAATGATATTGAAACGCTGGAGCTGTTCTCAAAACTGATTATTTCTGGCGACGTATGGCGCCTGCAGGGACACTACGGACGAATGGCGCACGCGCTTATTTCGGACGGCTGGGTGAACAAGGACGGGACCCTGACCGACAAGGCCGAGCTGAACGGGTTAACATAATGCAGAGAAAAATTTAACACAAAAAAACTTGCATATTAAGTTCTTAATTCATAGATTTACACCATCAAACACATAACAATGAATAATTCATATTGGAACGAAACAGGCAAATATCAAGCCCAGTACAGCGAAGCGTGGGGGAAGCTTATCCCTACGTCAGGCGAAGCCGAAGAAGGCTTGCCTGAAGCCCTCCGAGCCATTTCCCGCATTGGCTACGACTACTACAACAACGGGTTCTGCAACTTGTGGCACACATGGGACGACGGGGAGCGCACCATGGACAGCTACTACAGAGGCTTGGTCGACTACCTCCAAGATTACATCCCTGCCACAATGTTCGTGGAGCTCAAGAACTGGCTCCCCAGCGTCCACTACGACAGCATCTCTTGGGGGAACAATGGCGACTGGATTATCGACCGCATCATTGACCATATTATGGAGCAAATCATTAGCTCAAATCTTCTCGAGGCCAGCAACGTAAAAACTCAATAACATGCAGAAATACACCATCTACAACGAAATTGACGACACCATCTACGAGGGCACGCCGCTGTTCGATACACATAACGAGGCGCTCGAATGGATGAATCAAAACGACGGAAGGCCCTCGAGCCGTGTCGCGCGAGCCTTTGTTTCTCTCGAGCTACGCAACAAAAATAACGGCGTCGCAGACTCCGATGTGGTCGCAGAAAAATACAAAGCTCTCGAGCGCAGGATGGCTAAGGAAGGTTGCCAGCAGGGAGCCTGCCCAAACTGCGGAAGCCATGCTCTCGACTACGACATCCAGCAGCAGGTCGACGACACATGCGTCTATTACCCCGTTCGCTGCGAATCTTGCGACTGCCGATTTGACGAATACTACGAACTAAATTATTCCTCTCAAGAGGACATCCGCCTCCACTAAAAACTCTCGAACCATGCCTTGCAAAGTAACCAAAGAACAGCTCGAGCAAATGCGCCGCGAATGCGACTCTTTCGAAGCGCTCGAATACGTTAACGCCATGCTCGAAAAATACTACGGCGATTACGGCCTTTACACGCTGACCAGAAACTCTCGACCTAATGAATAATTACACACCAATGACAAACGCAGAACACAAGCTCGAATACCTTTGTTCAGTTCTCAATCGATGCGGCTTTACGCTTGGCCAGCATATGGACCAAGACTACCTCGAGTGCCACGAGCAGAACATAACTCAAATTGTTGAGCAATATTGCCAGCCGGAACCAGAGCTTAACATAAACCTACAAAGCGAATCCGAACCTCTCGAACCTCTCGAATCTCTCGAATCTCTCGAGTCTATGAAGGCTCGAGCAGATGCTCTCGAGGCCCTAATCGAGGACGTCAGGAGCCTTATCAAGCAAATGAAGATTTGGAGGCCTTCAGACTTTTAACACTATTTTAACAATTAAAATTTGCATCTTTCGTTCTTCCTCCGTATGTTTGCCTTGTAACTAAAAAAACAAACACATGTACAATCCATCTATGCTTGCCGTCTACCAACTCCGCTCAATGGGACATCACGCCGCTGCCGACGACATGGGCCGGGTCTACGTCGAAGCTTGGAAGAGCGATTTGAGCGAAGCTGACCATCTCGAGCTCTCGACCTCTCAAGTTCACGAACTGGCCCAGACGTATTGCGCCGACAACGACATCTTCCCGCGATATTGCTCGGCTACTGGCAACGGCATGTGGGACGGCTACTGCGTCAATGACGGCGACATGTACTTTTCCGAAGAGGCTCATCTTCTCGAGTATTTGCGCAAGTGCGAGAAGGACAGCAGCCTCTCTGACGAGTTCCTTCTTCGCGAAGCTTACGAGGCTGACGTCTACTACTACACCGACTGGCGGGAAATCCCCATCGAGGACTACGATACGCCACCAGACCTTACAACCAAATAAACCTCTCAACCATGACCGCAGACATTCTTATTCCCCCGTGCGTCCTCAAGGATGCCAAGCAATTTATTCGTGAATCAGTGCTCCGAAACGCGGGCGACTTGCCGCGCGATAGCTATGGCCAATACGTGCCGCATGACTACTGGATGCAGTACATCGACAACGGCGAGGAAACTTTTATTCGCCTCGAGCTCTTCGACCTGTTCGGCTATGACACGAACAGAGGCTTGGCCCATGACCTCGAATGCTACTTTGGAGAATCAAACGTTGCTTACGCATAACCTCTCAACCATGACAAACCATAAATTTACCGACGAGCAGAACCTCGTGTACCGCATGCTCACCGAAAATACGGGAGCTCATTTTCTCGACTCTGGCGGCGCTTATGGGCGCCATTGGGAGCGCAATCAAGCAAGGTCTATAGAGGACTTTTGGAAGGACCCCGAGGAGTCTTGGTCGCTTTGGAACCTTGGGGAGCGCCGGGAGAACGGGCAGCGAGCCCATCTTAACTACGAGCGCAACGTAAGTGTTTTTCACTTTCTCTCCGGAGGCGGCTCCAACCTCTACCTCGACGACGTGTGCGACACTTTCAACCGCCTCGTTCACATGGCACAAGAAAGCGAGGATAGGACCGCGCAGGAGTACCCCGAGGAGTGCCCATTCTACGGGGTGCTGCGCCCAGCATGGGAGTATCTTCTTTCTCTCGAGGGATTCAATCCAAATGACAAGGACATCAGAACGTGGAACACTTACAACGGAGACTCTGACCTCTCGCAGATTCTTCAGGGAGGCAACCTCACCATCGACGATGAGCCGTACCGCATCATTCAAATTCACAATGGATGCGATGCTCGAGGTGGCTATACCGATGCTCGGCTCTTCCGAATCAGCTCTGACTACGAGCCCATGCACGAATACCTCCAGGAGTACATCTACGACGACCGGGAAGAGCACCTGAAGTACATTGGAGAGTTTTATGACATGCACAAAAAGCGTGTGCGCGAATGGGACGATCTGACTGAAGATGAACTCAAGCACATTGAAGAGCTATGAACAAAGACATCGAATCGCTAATTGCTCTCGACCCTTACGACGCCGATTTTCGCCGCCGCGTTGAGTACGCCTTCTGGACTTTTCCCGAGGAGGCGTCTATGCTCTCGAGGGCTCATCAGGAATCACCACAAAAGAAGGCGGTTATTGACGCCTGCATCAAAAGCTTACTTGAACGAACACTAACCACAAAATGAAAACAAAACGCATCGTATCCCACGACTACGACCAAGCCATCAAGGAATCAACTCCTCGACAGCGGCGAGCTCTCGAGCTAATCGACCGAGAAGAGTATCCCCATGTGTGCTCAACCTTCAGTCCGTGCGTACCTCTCGCATACATGTATGCTTACAAGCTCTCGACTGGCAACACGAGGTCGTACATCGAGGTCTGCAACAAGCTCTCGAAGATGGGTTGGAGTCGTTCGCAAGGGCTCGTCGGAGGAAGCTCTCGTCACGTTTGGGACATCTTGGCTCGGGAAATCTCTCTCGGGCAGGGCACCCACGAGCTGGCCGCCTTCCATCGCGCGGCGGAGCCGGTTCCGTATTCCTGTGTGCTTGACTACGACAACATGAGGTTCACTCACAACTATCACGCGGACAACATCACGCAGCTGCAGGAGCTGTCCGAAAAAGGCCTCGAGGGATGCCACATCGTCTTGCTCCGAGCTTTCGAGAGCGCCCACGTAGCCGTCATCTATAACGGAGAACTCTATGACCTCTCGAGCGCTCCTCTTACAAGCGAAGTTTTAACCACAATCAAAGTATCATGATTACCATGTCAACAAAAGACTTTATCGAGGACTATTTCAACATCGAGTTTGTGCGTAGCCTTGTCGCTCAGGCAGGCGAGCCGGACGCGGAGAATCATCAGAAGTACATCATCTTGTGCAACTACTCCCACCTCCACGAATACGCGGTGGCAAAAGGTCTTGACGTAATGGAGGTTATGGATGTTCTCGAGGAGGCCCTCGAGGTTCAGGTCGAGGTTTCGAGCTACAGCGACCTTGTTATCAATCTCACGGAATTTGAAACGCCATGATTAACTCTGAAAAGGTTTACGTCTTCTGGTACAAGACAAGGCATCGGGAAACCGGCGACACCAGAGTGCTGAACATAGGTACGCAGCTCTGCCGGTCGCCTAAAAACACGCCGAAATACGCAAAGCTTAAGGCTCTCGACCACAAGTTCTCGAGCCACGGCTCTCTCTGGAAAGTAATTGACTACGGAGTCCAAGACATCCTCGAATATGAACAAGCACAAAACGATTAAACTATGGGATATACCTATACCATCGAAGAATGGGTCAATCCAGGTCCTGACCCTGACAAGAAGCACGGCATTTACTGCGATTTTAGAATTGAAAAGGGGACCTCGGGAGATTGGCACAATCCACCTGTCGATGGCGCCGTTGAAATTACCAGCATTTATGTCGAAGATTGGAAAGGCCATCGGGTTGATGTGAGCTACTCTGATTTGTTTTGCTACATCCTCGATCAGAACGAGCTTGAGTCCGCCGTCTATAATTACGCTGTAGAAGAAAATTTGCTATGAACTTTATTTGCATCGACTTTGACAAGTCCTCTAACGTAGTTCTTGACTGCGTTATGCGAGGCAACTATTCATCCTCTCGAAACGCGGCTGACGAAATAGCCTCTCGACTATGCGATAGAGGTTTTCAAATTCTCGAGTACGACTTCTTTGAGGATGGCAACGTTTCTGACATCCACCTAATAAAGTCCTCGACCATCAGCGACGAGCAATCGTCTGTGCAGAAGCGAGTCTTGTCCATGCGTCGCGTAGACGCCGCCTTCTTTGACAGGATTCTTGACAAGTGGAAGTACGGCGAGTTTGTGGCTATCAATCACGTAGACCGATCTTGTGAACCTCTCGAGGACTACCTTAACGCGAAGCTTCATATGGCCTCGTTAGCGATGGATACAAAGGAGTTTATGAACGACCTTCGAATCACTGGCGACAACAAGAAGAACTTGGACAAAAGCTTTCGAGACCTTATGTACTCTCACAACGGGGAGAAGCCTATGTTCTCGTTGATTATCGACGAACAGAAGTTTACATATTACAAACCCATATACCATGTATAAGATTAGATTTCACCTTGGAGCTGGGCGCAATTACATGAAGTGGCAAATCAAGGATGGCGAAGGCAAGACGAGATATTTGGACCCTGACGCTAACATCATCGTAGCTACAAACGCCACGCTAAAGAATCGCAAGGGCACGGCTCAGAAAATCTACGAGGGCTGCAACAAGACGGTCTGCGCATGGATTGAGGCTGAAGCTGTCGAGGTCCACAAGTGCATGGGAGAGATGGCTATCCACATCTCCATGTCGGTGCTCGGCTCCAGCCGCCCCGTGGCTTTCAATCCTCGAGAGGCTCCTCATTGGCGAGATATGAACGGGAACGACATCGACGGGACGTCGCATAAATCTGTTAAAACATTTGGAAGGTCTGTGTATGTTTCGTAATATCGCCCCATGGATGCAATGATAACGTTCGTATTTCAGCTTCTCGTTATCTCGACCCTAATCAACATATTGAGGGTTATGTACAATAACGCAAAGCTGGACCCTGTGCCAAAGAGACTTGTAAAGATCAAGGAGGGCATAGAGAAGGGCAAGCCTCACCGCCGATACTGGCATATCTTGAGGGCAAACCCGATGTTTGATGAACACTACAGGTACGTTCCTGGTCGACTGACGTGCGCAGTCCTTCCGTACAAGTGCAACAAGGAGGACATCTGGCAGCTGCGTGTCGGATTCAAAACTACCGCAGACGAAAAAGAACCATCATCTTATATTAACATCCCCGTCTACAAGAACGGGAAAATTTACGACGTATGAAAAACCAAAAAATTAAGCAGATCAAACTCCCTAACGGGACTGTCTACTCTCGAGTGTGCAACGGCGGCGCTCACCACCAGAAGGGCCGCGAAAGCTGGAGCGAAGGCGAGGTCCAAACACTTATGCGGCTTGCCATGACAGGCTTGTCCAACAAGGAGATTGCGAAAAAGATGAAGCGCTCCTACTCCAGCATCTGCGCTAAGCGCCAGTTCCTTGGCATCACGAAGAAGGCTGTTCGAGAATTGCGCAACATTCACGGGAATCAGGCCACAACGCAAGACCTCTCGAGCATCATGTCTAAGCCAGAGGTTCAGCCTCGGTGGAGCAACGAAGAGGTCACAACGCTCGTACGCCTCGTAACCGCAGGCTTGACCAACACTGAGATTGGCCGCACCATGGGCCGTAGTGTAAACTCCGTGCGAGAGATGCGAAAGCGCTCGAACCTCCCAGGCTCTCGAGTCGTAAACGCCACAGAGGTTGATGTCCGTCTAACCTCTCAAGGCCAGGAGCCCAGTGTGTCCCCATGGAAGCGCCTCATGACCGCATTGATTAAGTAAGATGGCTTACCTTATCGCAATTCTTGCTATCGCCGTAGTGTTGTACTGGAAGTATGAGGTTATTAGCACTAGCCTGTGGCACCGGAGCATACCTACTGACGTCAAGGCTGACGATCAGATGGTTAACATGGGCATTATACCTCATCGCTTAGGGACCGTGATACCGGTTGATTTTGAATTGCGTGAGGACTGGACAATGCGTTCACGGATAGAGACTATCTTTGTGGATGGCAACAAGAGGCCTTTATGGTGTTTGGTTATCACCCTGAAGGATTCAATTTGTGAAACCGAGTCGATTGTCCTTTACAACCTGGACGGCACTCTTTACCAATACTAAAATGGAACCAACCAATTTTCTTCTCGACCACTGGGTTGAGCTCACGATCGGCCTGATGGCATTTGTAAAAATTATCGTCAACTTGACGCCTACGGAATCCGACAATATGATCTTCGGATACCTCGACGTGTTGATTACGGCGATCACTGGCGACCGCCGCAAGAACAAGTGACCGGTATTCAGATAAAGAAAGCAGCATTGGATCTGGGACTGCGCGCTGAAGTCATGGAGATGTGGCTTCAGGCGCACCCAGAGCTGCCGGAAATAAAGCGCTCGAACCTCGAGGAGAACATCAAAGTCATGTTTGCCGGGGAGAAAGCGATATATGCTCTTCAGGAGCGCATCGATCATTTGAGCGCCTACATCATGCAGCGCGATAATGAAGTCAAGTACACGAGAAACCTGATTGACACAATCATCAAGCATGAACGATAGCCAGAAAAAGAAGTTTACCGACCTGACGAAGACGTACGGGCTGACCAAGGATGATTTCTTCAAGGCCCCGCAGGGCTTTGTGATTATTACGCGGACGGGCATTGAGAAGATCCAGCGAGGCATGGGGCTGCTGGTTCAATATGAGGTCATCGACACTCTGTGCAACGTTACCAGCGGTCATTACGTCATCAAGGGCGTCGCTGTACACAAGGACGGAGAGCGTATTGTCGAGAGTTACGGAGAGGCCAGCCCCAAGAACTGTCGAAACGCCTACCCCGTGGCCATGGCTGAGAAGCGCGCCCTCTCGAGGGTAGTATTGAAGAGCGCTGATCTTTACGAGCTTGGCATCTATGGGGAGGACGAAATTGACTCATGATGATGATCTTCCTCGAGCTTGTGTCTTTTGCCTTGATCGTATCGATTGCGGTCGCATTTGTGAGTGGATTCATCAAGTCGATTATGAAGCACCTGAATAATGGCCGACTGGATTGATGAGCTCTTTGACTGCGGACCGGAAAATGACTACAGCAATGTTTTACATAATTCACGCAGGTTTGCCGCGTCATTGGTCAGAACAACAACGCTGTCTAAAGAGGAGCAAGAGGACGTCGTGGACACGCTACTTGATTTTGAAATCGAAATGACGGCTGACGAAATTCAAGACGTGATAGTCCGAATGCAATTAAACCAACAAGACCCTATGCAGTTCTACGCTCCATCAAAGCGTGAGATCAATCAGTTTATCAAGAAGATTACCGATATTTGAATCATGTCAGAAACAACCATCCCGAAGGCCATCACCTTCAGCATTAACCTGGACAAGATCGACAAGAACGAAATCATCCAGGGAGAAAAGGGCCGTTACCTTAAGCTTCGCTTGAGCAACACGCCGAACAGCGAATATGGATACGACTACCTCTGTGCCCAGCAGGTCAGCAAGGAGGCTCGTGAGGCCGGCAAGGACGGCAACATCCTGGGCAATGGAAATGCTTGGGACATTCAGCTTGGATCGCCAAACGTGAACAAGCGACAAGATAATGGGCAGCCCGCAGCCCAGCAAGCGTCATCTAACGACGACTTGCCCTTCTGAACGGGTAAATTTTTTGGTTATAGGGGGCTTCGGCCCCCTTTTTTCTATTCACATGAGCACAGACCCAATTAAGAGACTATACGGCGACTTCCGGGAAGCTCTCGAAGCTTACTTCAACGCGGCCAACGACAGCCAGGGCAAGAGTGATTCAGAAGCAATCCTCGACATCTTCAACACGCATATGACGCTTTACCTTTTATCTCTCGAGCGTGACAGCCTTAGTTTTGACGAACCAAATGCTGGGTACGTCGACGTTGACGGCGAGGGGCTCAACCTATCTTACAACATGGACAGCGTTTTCAACAGAGGATTGTTGGAAAAGTTCGACCCTATCAGTAGGATTGAGTTGCTGGAGTCGTGTATCTATGCCTTGAACAAGAAGCTTGTTGAACTCGAGACTGAGATTAGAAAAAGAAATGACCACTTCGGCAACCATAACGCAAGCGATTAAGTCGCTATGTAACGTTGCCGAAAATCTAGTCAGCCCTGAAAAGATAGAAGAGGTCACTGAGGTGCCATACAACCCAGAGAAGTGTAGCGCTAAGAGTGCGGCTGCTATGCTCGGGATCGCCATCCCAGAGATAAGCAGAATGTCGGGCACGCCCATCCTCTCGATGGGTGGTGTGCCAAGCGTATGGGTCGGCACGCACTATGAGCCCATACAGGAGCACGATCTAAAGAAGGTTGTCAAAGCATTTGCAAAGGCATCCGATTTGCTGCGACCAAACATCCTTACGAGCGACTTCAGCCGGGAATTTGACAGGAGCTTCATCCTTCATGCCCAGCCAGAGTATGTTTTTAGAGGGGTCAAAGGTAGCAAGGGCATAACGTTCCTCGATGGCGTCTTAACGTTTTATGGCAACGACCACAAGTTCGTACCTGGTCACAGACCGGAAGATCTTGCCACCTACTGCATCCCAGGTTTCTGGAGGCACAGCGACACATGTGAGATTTGGGAAACCTTTATGGAAGAGGCCATTCCCGATGAAAGCTCTCGAAGATACGTTCTTGCTATGTTCGGTAACGCTATTGCCGGGGACCCCCTGAACGCTCAAAAGATTTTGTTGCTTATTGGCGCAGCAGGAGCAGGTAAGAGCACGATGATCGAGGCTATTGTGCGGTGCATTGGCACGCATAACGTAATGCGCACTGACAACCTATCCCAAATTACTAGGGACGACAGTCGTCACCGGATGAGGCTGGCCCATGCGACGTTGTGTGTGAGCGCAGATGCCAGCGAGAACATTGGAGACAAAGACGCTCTCAAGATGATCGTGTCGAAAGAGCCGATTATTGCGCGAAAGCTGTACAGCGAGCCCGTGGAGATAAGGCCACGAGCGAGCCTAGTAGTGGCTTCGAACGAAATGGGACTGAGCTATGTGCTGAGCGACCAAGGCATAAACAGGCGTTTTGACATTGTGACCTTTAAGAAGGCGAAGAGAGAGAATGAGCGTGACGCATACCTACAGGACAAGCTCTCGAGCCCAGAAAGTCTGTCTGGAATAGGCGCGAGCTTAGCTAGGGCCCTGGTTGAAGAAATGTCCTCGAGCAAGGGTATGATTGAGCGGCCAGACGAGATGGCCACGGAGCTTAAGAGGCTCGCTACAGAAGGCGATCCGTTTATGAGCTGGATGGAGGCGAGTGGCATCACCACCGACGACAGCATTAAGAACACTGTAGAGGTGCATCAGGATAGGGCGCACGAGAGCTTCAAGACTTATTGCGCGCACCACGGATATAACCCGTGGTCTATCAGGCGCTTTAAGCAAAGGCTGCGAGCCCTTAACCTTGAAGAGATCGGAAAGCACGGCGGGAAACACAGCTACGTTTTCTTCTGCAACGACATGAACCTAGCAAAAGCAAGTAGAGTGGTCACGTTAGTGTGACAACAAGCACTGTTCACCTTGTGTGAACATAAATTGACAAAACAAATGAAGTGAAACCCAAGATTGTACTGTACGTGACGCCAGACGAGTCGCCGTTGTCGACTGAGGAGATTAATGAGATGTGTGAGATTTTGGCTGACAGCTATCCGATTGACGGCACGTACGCAGCAAGCTTTGGATTCTTAACCTACATCATCAAGAGGAAGGGTGATAAATGCACTGTAGAGGTGCACTCTGGCCCAGGATACCACAACTCTTGGTCGATTTTTGACATGAACAGATCCTAATGCGCAACTTGAAAAACACAAAGTTTTATTCGGAGGAGGAGGTATTCGACCTGATCGACTTGTATAAGGCGAATTATGTTGAAGACGGAAAGATGAATAGAGCACAGGGCGCCGCTGTTCAATACTACATGAGTCAATTTATGTACTGCCCAAGCACTCTAATCGCACACGTCTTTGATCGCAAGCCTTGGCACGTAAATCAAACCATCATGCGCATGAATGAGGCCGCCTCTGAAAGCCGCACCCCAGTAACGATGAACGAAAGCTATCGAGTATTCGTTGAGGATATTGACGACCTTGCCCGGGAGGTGTTTGGAGCAAAGAATAAAGAGCTGTGCATGGTGCTGGACCAAAAGGAGAGAGCTTGGCTTTTGTGGAACGCTCAGAAAGAGTGCGGGTGGTTTGATGACAGCTCAGAATCCGCAGATCAGGAGGAGGTTGTTGACGAGCTGCTTAAAACGATTGGCCTGCCTCCTGGCGGCTGGATGCGTGACATCATTATGGAAAACTACGTAGTCGACTACCATGGATAACAATCTTCTTCCAAAGAGTTATTACAAGCGCCGCAAATCTGACTTGACGATCAGCCGCAACAGGGTGATTCTTGTCCTCAGCGATATCCACTGCCCATACCATGATGTTAAAGCTCTCGAAAAGGCGATCTCCTTTGGAAAGAAGTGCGGCGCAGACACGGTTATTTTGCTTGGCGATGTAATGGACTTTCATCGCATCTCGCGATACCCCAGCGACCCAGACACACTTACTTTTGCACAAGAAATAGAGGTCGGAAACCAGCTGTTGTTTGGCATCAGAGAAAACTTCCGCGACGCAGAAATCTTCTACATCGAGGGCAATCATGAGATGAGGCTTGAGGCATACATCCAGAAGAATGCCACGGAGTTCTCAGATCTTCCCGACCTCAAGCTTAGCCGCATGCTCGACTTGCACGCGCAGGACATCACGTATATTCAGGACGGTTTCATTCACTGCGGCGACATGTCATTCATTCATGGCCATGAGATGCGTGGAATTGGCGGAGTCAACCCTAGCCGCAAGCTGTACGGGAAGATGAAAAAAAGCGCCATATGCGGGCACTTGCACCGACCCGAGAGCTTCTACACTCGCGATGGAGCCGGAAAGCTTATTCAATGCCACGTATTAGGGCATCTGGGGGAGCCTACGCCACGATATCATCCCCGAAACGATTGGCAACACGGGTGCGCAGTTGTCGCCGTAAACCGCAGTGGTCAGTCTATTGTTTACACACACATTATAGATTAAGTCATGGAAGAAGGACTCATTTTCGCAGACGGATTTGACGACTGCATCATCGGCATCCTCAACATCGACGACGTGCCTAGGGTTGTTTACGACAAATACGCCATGGTCAATGTCATGCGCATCGAGGATCCAGATCTGAGTTACGACGACGCCGTAGACTTCCTGTCCTACAACGTCTGGGGAGCCTATCTTGGAGAGGCTACACCGATCTACATGTACACCTTTGATGGCAACGGTGAGCAGAAAAAGACCGAAGCTATCGACTTCTACTACGACTGCCTAGAATAGAAGAGAGGGCCGAAGCCCCCTCTCCGACGACAAAAGCCGTCCTTCACCAACCACAATGAAGTCTATAACACCTTGCTCGAGTCGTTGAAATACTCGTCAATGGCGTCTATGCAAGCCTCGTAGCCCTTGCAAATAACCGCCTTCCAGCCTCGCTGACTTAGATTTTTCTGCCACTCCAACTGGTGTTCACTAGCCCTGCCCTTATCTGTCTTGACCTCTAAGGCCAGGCCGCAATAGCCGCCGCTTGGTTCAAAAATAAGCAGGTCTGGGATTCCCTTCCTGTATCCTCCTCTCTTCATCTTAAGGGCCGTCTGCATGGCTACTCTCACACCGCCTACCGTTGCCGAGAAGAGCGGTGGTGCCTCCATAGCTTCCAAATAATCGACAATGCGAACCTGAATATCGTGCTCGGGCGAATTGTTTTTTCTCTTTGGACTTGCACCTCTGGTGCCTCGTTTCTTGTACTGCATTTTTTAGCAAACCATTCTCGAGCATCGAAACAAGGGCAGCTCTTCTTGACTCCCTTGAAGTCTCTATGCCCCATCAAAGCGGCCCCCGGGAACTTTTCCTGAAGGTTGTCAATGAGATTGAAAAGTGCCGCATCCTGCTGAGGAGTCCGGTTATCCTCCGCGTAATCGGCTTCTTCGCCCAGCCCGCCGACCCAGGCGATGCCGATTGAATCGGAATTGTGACCCTTAACATGGGCGCCAGGTCTTTCAAGCGGCCTTCCAGTTTCGACTTGGCCGTTTCTGCGGACGACGAAATGGTATCCCACGTCGGTCCATTTATTTTCTTCGACATGCCACTTTCTGACTTCTTCGACACCAATATCCATTGACGGAGGCGTGGCCGTACAATGAACAACTATCTTGTTAATCTCACGCATCACATACCCTTTTTGGCCAGCAGCAGCTTTAGCTCGTGGATACCTTCCACGCACTCTTTGAGCATAGTCTTAAGCTCACTTTGATCGTTCTCTAGCCTATAGACACGCCCCTTCAACTTAGCCACCTCGCTGTTAAGAGAAACCCATACTCCAATGGCGGCGGCGACAGAGGGAACGAGTCCTACTATTGTGTCTACATTCATCTGAATACTGTTACTGTTCCGTTGATCTCAACGGCTTTTGTTGATTGAAAGGTTGTGGCCTTGATGGTCCACACATACACACCGTCCGGGACGAAGGCGGCCAGCCTGTTGCCTAGCCATTTGTCATCCGGATCGTAGCTGAT
>Ga0208898_1001109_pt1 | contig 18468 bp, 26 predicted proteins | sample VirMetDEL_Mar_4_FD_184513 | JGI IMG/M metagenome (GOLD analysis project Ga0208898, IMG submission 184513) | Aqueous microbial communities from the Delaware River and Bay under freshwater to marine salinity gradient to study organic matter... | ecosystem: Environmental > Aquatic > Marine >...
CCTAAATTTAGTGATAAATACCGTTCTGGTACCGGAGGGTACGCACACATTACTGACGAGGGTGTGGCTCGTACTGACGACGTATTTGGTTACGGTAAAGGCATTGTTCCCAACGTTGCAAATACTCACTTCCAGTATTCGTTGTGGGGCAGTATTGGTACTGAAACAAACAAACTGTTTTTTGGTAAAGACGCGCTCGACATTTTCCGCGGACCTGGAATGGTTGGCGACAAGGTAGCTGCCGAGAAGGAGCGTTTCCAGCTTGCGGTTATGCGGCTTGCTGAAAAGTTTTTTGAAGAAAAGGGTGTGCCGCTTAACTTTGATTTGCGCCTAGTTGAGGGCCTGTCGCCAGAAATAAAGTCACTTAAACTGACGCAAGCTTATGATCTCGTCAAAAAGAACATGAAAGTTTTGGACGACAGCCTTGGTGAGCGGTTTATGCGTTTGCTGTTCTTTAACGGCAAGACTGGTGTGGCTACAACTAAGTTTATGGACGCAATTGTTAGCGCAACCAGCGGGGGAACTGCGGACGACGTACTTTCAATTTTGACTTCCGCCGAACGCCGCAACATTCCCCGTGTCGAAGAAGGAACTGCGGCTGGTTTGGAAAAAGCTGGCGGTCCTATTCCTAACTGGCTTAGTTCTGCTGATGAAGTGTTTGGCCGTTTCGGTACTCAAACTGGTTTGCCTAAAAATGCTAAAAAAGTTGCTGGTCTTAAAAACACTTGGGAAGTTCCGGCTACCGGCATTCGTTACCAAAAGCAAGTAAGCGAAAAAGGTCGCGTAACTTATCAAGTTTTGTGGAGCAACCGTGTCGCTGCCCAAAAACTTGCTGATGGCATTATGGCTTCTACCGATGACTTAGCTAAAGCCGCTGCCGTTAACGCTAAAGCTTATGCTCAGCGCGGTATCGCGGAAGGCGAAGCAATTAGCGAAGCTTCGGCCAAAATTATTTATGACATTGTGAGCGACCCGACACGCCTGGCTGAAGGTATTAAAGTTGCGGCTTACTCTGGCGCTGTTGTTAAAGATGTGGCTAAGAGTGTCGGTAATGTAACTGCTCTTGGCGCTCAGATCGGTAATGCCAAAACCACGTTGGCTATTGGTAAGGGCGTTAAACAAAACACTGTTAACGCAACTCGTAAAGCTGCTGCTGTCGAAAAGCAGGATGCTAAAGCGAAAACTAAGGCTATGAATGAGGGCTTGGAGCAGACAGAAGAGTTTGTTAAAGCTGTCGATGCTGAAAGTGCCAGGCTTCTTGATCAACTGGCTGCTTCTGGTCAGCGGATTGAAGACCCCGCTGTTCTTCGCATGGTGGAGGCTACCCAGGCTCGTGCCGCTACTCACGCAAATAACAAGTTGCAAGCAATTGTTGATGGCGCTTACGCAACAATAAAAACAAACATTTTGAAGGCTCTTAACCCGCTTAATACGTTCTTTAACCCTCGTAAGGGTATGCGTGCTGAGGACCAGTTGTGGATTTCCGAGCTGTTGCACGGTAAAGAAAATAAGATCGGATATTTGTATGACGAATATCTGATTCCTATTAACCAGCTTGGTAAAGAGTACAACGGTTTTGTTGACGACAGTACGACTATTTTGCAGCAGGCTTACAACAACATAAAGAACGGTGTGCAAGGCACCGGCCTTGTCGGAGAGGCTCAGACAAAGCTTGCTGCTTTTATGGCTCGCATGTTTGATGTTTCCGGCCAGCCTGAAAACGCTGTACTGGGTAACATATTTTTGCGAAACATGACAGGTATTGAGCGTGTCAATGAGGTGCTGGCTCGAAATGACGTGCTACGAACAACCGCTGAAGGTATTGTTCGTTCTCCTGACGAATACTTTGACTTAGCTAAAGCTGCCGAGGATGCTGCAGCAGCTGCCGGTGGTAAGCCTATTCAGCAAGAAGATATTATGCGAGCGCTTGCGGACCAGTGGAAGACCTGGGATGTGCAGGACCCCGTGTACTTTATGGACAAAATGTATCGTTCTGCGATACAGCTTGTGGGCGAAGTTAGTTACATGAATGACTTTATCCGGCAGGCGGATGCTCTTGGTTTTGTAAGCACTAAGCCTTACAAGAATTATGTTGCTTTGGGGCCTGAGAGTGCGTACTCGATGGCTAAGCACTTGCCTGAAACAGTGTATGTAGACCCAGAAATTTTGGATGCTTTTGTTGCTGTCGACAAGTTTGTCAACATGAATACTGGTCTTGGTTTTGGTGCCCTCGATCCTTTGGCTAACGCAATTGACGAGGTAACCTACGCCATGAAGTACGCTATGACGCAGCCTCGTTTTGGTCACCACATTCGTAACTTCTTTGGGTCGATCACAATGACTGGTATGGCGCAGGGTGCACGTCACTTTATTCGTGCCCATAAGGATTCTTGGAAACTGCTTAACCGTTCTGGCTACTTTAAGAGCGGCTCAATTTACGAAAACGAATTTGATGTTTTGCGGGCTCTCAATGTTTATGATGAACCGATCCGTGCAACAAAGAGCAACGCACAGTCCGCTGACGACATTTTGTACAAGTCAGAAAAGACCGGCAGGTCTGTTACGTATGGTGAGATGGAAGAGGCAGTTAAGCGTCTTGGTATTCTTCCTAAAGCTCGTAGCGCTGAGGTTTTGGGTAAGCAACTTGGTGTGTCGCGAGATTTTGAAACTGGCAGCAAGATTGGAACGTTTACTGAAAAGTTTTTGGCGGGAGCCAGCCTTGGTGTAGCTTCTCGTGGTGGCCGTTTGGAGCAGTTCTGGACCAGACTGTCGGAAGGCCAAGACCAGCTCAACCGTTTGCATCACTTTATGCAGTATGTTTACCAGTCTCTTGACGGTCAAGCTATGACACGTAGTTTTGGTAAAACAATCAAACCTAAAGAACTTGAGGATGCTTTCTCGTTTGCTGCTGAAAGAGTCAACAAATTTCATCCCAGCATTATGACGTTGACCGAGCTAGAGCGTATGTATCCCCGTCGTCTGTTCCCCTTCTACAACTGGAACAAGGGTGCTGTGCACGCTCTTGCAGAAACTTTGTTTATGCACCCAGGCCGCGTCAACTTGCCTAACAAAATTAGTTACAACATTGGTGTGGCTACGGGTGTCGACCCCAACTCAATGTACGATCCGTTCCCCAATGACCAACCATTCCCCAGCTTTATGGTTGAAGAGCTGCAGGGTCCGCAGTTTATGTTGGATGGTCGTTACTACGGTGTTCGCCCAGGTGTTGCGCAGTGGGATATTTTGAACCAGTTTGGTGCTTCCGACAGTGCGTTTGATGCGCCAAGAGAGGCATTTGCTGACTCGCTGAGCCCAATATTTAAGTTGCCTCTTGAAGGTTTGATGGGTACGAGGTTGAGCACTAAGAGCCCAATTACGGATGTTAGTGATTACATTGATCAAAGCATTCCTGGTGTCAACTACATTTCCGCGTTTACTGGTTACAGTGTTACGGGATCGCTTGCTGATATTCCGCGAGGTTACGGCCCGCAGCAGAAGGCTAAGTTTGAGTCTGGCGACAGGGGACCTGGTGACAGCGCGATTTCTGTGCTGAACTGGCTTACAGGATTTGGTGTTACTGACTTCAGTAGACCTGACTATATTGGCTTGGCTAGAATTGAGGAACAGCAGCGTCGTGCTGAAGAACTTGAGCGTCAGCGTAGGGAGCAGAGTCGATAATGTCAATGGTTGGCAATATTCAAGCGCAACAGCGTCGCAACCCTAGGGAGTCTGCGGAAGAATTTGCTGCCCGAACTCGTCAACCGGACACTCGTACCGGCGACTTTTTACCGGCAATGCCTACTGTCGTTGGTGAGCCAATTAGTGTTGCAGAGCAGGGTGCTTTGGATACGCTGCAGCGTGTTGGTGAAGAAAGTGTGCGGCTTGTAGAGCAGCAAGAGGCTTTGTCGGAAGCTCAAAGAGCGACTACAGCAAGGCAGAGAGCACAAGATTTTTCACGACAGGTGCCCCAGCAAACATACGATTACGAGGGTCAGTTTGCTTCTGGCCAGATTGGTGAAGCTTACAATGCTGACGGAAGTCTCTCTCCAGCACGAAGAACTGCTTTGCAGTCTGCAAGTTCGTACCGAGGTACGCCTTACCAACTCGGAGGGACTACTGCTCGCGGTATTGACTGTTCTGGTCTTGTCATGGCTGTATATAATCAGTTGGGTTACGGAATTTCGCAGCATTCTGCAGGATGGCAGGGACGTAATATTCCAGGTGTCCGTACGTCTATAAATAATTTGCGACCTGGTGATATAGTTGCTTGGAAGGACGGAAGTCACATCGCCATTTATGCCGGAAATGGAGAAATTATTGATGCGTCCAGAAGCCGTGGTACGTCTCGTCGTCCTTTGTGGACTTCTCCGGATAACGTGTACGGCATAGCATTAAGGTTGCCAGGAGAATAATGAGATGACACCCGATCAAGCAGGACAGTTCCTAATGGACTACGGCCCAATTATTTGGACCGTTTTTCTTATTGTGGTTTTTGTTGGTGCCCTCATTAAAATTTGGCCGTTTATCTCTAAGGTTGTGCACACTATCGACATTATTGCTGAGCTTCCCGACAGGCTGGACAAAATAGAGGCCCGTTTGATGGGTGTCGAGCATGAAGTTAAAACAAATGGCGGGTCGAGTATTAAAGACGCAGTGAAGCGTATTGAAGATCATTTAAATAAAATTTAAATGCACCCTCAGCTAGGACGGAAACTGAGGGTGCACTAAATCCTACCATAATGGCTTTGGTTGGAGGAGTCCTTGAGTTTCAAAATAATAGTAGCCGTGGTTGTAGGCGTCTACGTCGTGACTCTTGGCGTGGTTACTCGGTTTCTTCTCTCCCGAGTGCAGTTCTGCGACTGTGAGGATTGTGGCGTCCTGTAACACCATTTTGGCTTTGTGTCGTTTTGCGTAAGCCTTCAATGCGCCGATGACTTGCACGGCGGGGAACCTGCTCCCTGTCTGGACCATTTGTTTGCCCTGACGGAGCCGGTAGTCTTCGCATACGACAGCAGTGACGCCTTCTAGTGCTTCCAGTCTTTCGAGGAGACTGTCGAAGTCCAGCATTTCGCGTTCAATGAACTCACCGTCGTCCTTCCAGTATGCAATGCCGGTGGTGTCTCCTGGATCAACGCTGATTACCACAGTTTGCTTTGGTTGTCGACGCAATGGTTAGCGGCTATTTCTAGTTCACTGTCAAGGTAGCCGCAGTGCTCGCACTCAAATATGTATGTTGCCATTTTGTTTACCGTCCTTTCAGGGAACCCATTTATCTACATCTACTGCAAATCGAACATCGAAGTTAACTTCACCTGTTACGGCGTTAACATCTTCCATTACTGTTCGTATCTTCTCTATGTATTGGTGTACTTTGGTTTCCCGTACCTCAAATGTAATAGAGTCATGCACTTGAAGCAACATGAGACAATCTTCGGATTGTAGTTCGTCGTAGCAGCGCACCATGATGCGTTCTACAATGTCGGCGGCACCGCCTTGGATGACACTGTTCATTGCTTTGTAGGCTTCTGTGGTGCTTTCAAAGTGTCGTTCGCGGCCTGACCATATTTTGATTGTCCCTGTTTGTTCTACTTTTGCTGTACATCTTTCGTTAAACCTACGAAAGTTTGGATATGTAGCAAAATAGTTGGCGCGAATTTCTTTGGCTTGCTTCCTGTCGACATTAAACGCATCCATAATTCGCTGTTCTCCCGCACCATATTGCATGGAGTAGACGAGTGTTTTGGTGTCGTGACGCGACATGCCTAGTTGTTTGGACATTTCGGTAAAGATGTCGCGGCCTTCTTCAAATACTTTTTTGAGTTCTTCTTCTCCTGCGTAGGCTGTGGCTAGTCTTAGCTCTAGTTGTGAGAAGTCTGCGTTGATCAGAGTAAATCCTGGTTTGGCGATAAAGCACTCTTTAACTTTGCCGTTCCAAGGTTTGTCAGAAGATTTTGGTATCTGCTGCAGGTTGGGCTCAGAACAGCTCAGACGGCCCGTAGCGGTCCCGTGAGTCTTGTATGAGCATCTGAGCCTATCGTCAGGCCCACGAAGGCTCAGATAGGGCCTGTAGGCCGCTGTGACGGCTTTTTGCCAGCCTCTGTACTCTTTGATGAGGGTAGCGACAGGAGAATCCATCTTTTCCAGCATCTCGTCGTATTTAGTCATAGCCTGTTTGTCAAAACTGGGCGCTCCTGTGCGTTGGCTAGCTTTAACGACAGGTAAGCCGAGATCGTCAATAAGCAGCGTTTTCATTTGCTTTGAGCTGGCAGGGTTTATACCGAGTTCTTCTACGATGCGAGCCATTTCTTGCTCGCCTCTGGTGACGTATTCCATCGCTAAGCCAGTATTAATTAAGACGCCTTGTCGTTTCATTGCAAGCAAAACACGAATCAGTTTTTGTTTGTGCTCCCAAAAATCTTCGGGCAAAGCCAACCATTCAGGTCGTTTGCGCAGAATTTCGTACAGACGCCACGTCAATTGCGCATCGGTTACCGCGTAGTTCCAGATGGTACGCCAGTCAGTATTTGTCCATCCGCTTTTCTTTTCACGCTCGATGTTGAGGTCTTTTACTTTGCCAATCTTTTTGTCGATGTAGTGCTGGGATAGTTGGTCAAGGCTTTTGGCGTAGGGCTTATTCTCGTCGATCAAGTGGGCCATTGTTGGCACGTCGTAAAAGTTTTCGGGACCAAGGTAAATGCCCACAGTTTCCAGCGATAAGATGTCGAACTGTGCGTTCACATAAATAAACGTGTGCTCGCCTTCTTCCATAACTTGTTTAAACAAGTTAAAGGTTTCGGTTCCGATGTTGTCGCCTACCTCGTGGCGGAAAGGAAAGTAATGACTGAACGCGTTTTTACCGACAACAGCAGCAATGCTTGCACCGATACATGTGTCCTCGTGGGATGCAACCCTGATGCCTGTGGCTTCCGTGTCCAGCGCTATTACGCTTCCTGGGTTAGCGGCCAGCAGCTCTAATACTTTGCGGCTTTCCGCATCAATGTTGTCAGATTTCAATATCGCCATCTCTTACCCCAAACTGCTCAAATACTCTGCCTAGCTCTGAAGTAAACCCAAGTGTTTCTGGGTTACGTTCAATCTGGAACGGGTCATAGGTTGGCCCTAACCTGTTCTTCAGTGTGTCGACTTGCAGCAGATCGCCCTCAACAATCTTGAGCGATACCACAAAGTCGGCATCTGTCGTAATGTACGTTGAACCATACACGTCCGACAGTTCTACGCCCTTCTTCTGCCCATCATTGGGTTTCTTGCGGTTGTGGTGAATCATCAGCATGGCGCAAGAATACTTGGCACGTACGGTTGCCAAATAGTGAATCAATGTCTTTACCGCTTGCTCATCGGTCAGCTCTTTAGACGACACCTTCTGCAGCGAGTCAATAATGATGACATCGGGCATGTGCTCATTCATTATCTGGTCAAGAAATATTTGACCCTCGGGCGTGTCGAGATACACGGGCGTGCCAAAGGGTGCGACAAGGAAGTTGCGGTTAAGCGTGTTCATGTCGTCGTACCCTTTGGCAATGGTGCCCATGAAGTGATTAAGTGGGGCCGCACCCATCTCCAGCGACAGAAAGAGAACCTTCTTTGACCCTGCGACGTTGGACCATTTCAGGAATTTCTCTTTGGAGAGTGCTAGGTGCGCCCCCACGCCTATAGAAAACTGGGTCTTACCTGTGCCGGGGTACCCAGTAATCAAACCTAATCCGCCCTGCGCAAGCAGGCCGTCAAGTATCCATTCAATCTTGAACTCGGCATCAACAAACTCTTGATACCCATAAATCAGTTTGGACTCGCCCATGATTGGCGTGGTCTGGTTGGCTGACTCAATCATCTTGGTCAGGTCAACATTGTCTAACGAGTTGTAACCGTGTTTCTGTCGGGCACGGTTGATGAAGTCAGCCATGCGCCGGTCACGGTCATAACGCCCTTTGTACTTGCCCCACCTGTCGTCAGCGTCATATAGCATTACCGCAATTTGTTCGTCGCCCCAGCCCAGCTCAGCGCCTAAATGTGCCAGCTCCGACATGGCTGCTGAACGGTCTTTCTTTGGCGGGCCTGCAAAGTATTCTGGCCCACGGTTAAACTTCTCCAACAGATCGTTGGTCCAATGTGCGAGTGCCCGCACATCGTCCAGTGTAGGAAGCTCACCAAGAACTATGTCAGTGCTGACAATTTTTCTGGCTGACGGTATCTGGTCAAAGTCTTCGAGACTATACCGTGTCTTCACGTTCCCACTCCTTCACAATCACGGGCATGTTGCGCTTGTGATTTGTGGTGCGAATGGGTCGTAGAATTTGGTCTGCGTCCCAGCCTGATGTGTCCGCGTGCATCAAATACGCAATAGCTCTATTTCGGTCTTCCAATGTTTCGATGTTGTCCAGAAACTTGTCCAGTTTCCAATAGCAGTGCTCGTGCCCTTCAATAGAGGACTGCACGATCAGTGTCGGTGGTGGTATGTATACTACGTCGGGTTCTTCGTCTGGCCACTCTGTCGGAGCGTTACCATCGAAGTCGACCCACAACACATTACTGCCCAGCACATTTTCTTTAATCGGCTTCGCGGCTTTGTACAGTGCTGGTGAGTAAAACACGTTGGCTTTGACAGCTGACCATTTCAATGTGTGTTTGATGACACCGTTGCGTTGGCGAGGCCACGCAAACATGTACGGCACCCACTTGCCTTCATGTTCGACAGGTATGTACACGTATGTCGGGCTGTCGGTTACGGGGTCTTCGCCCCAGATGTAGTTATAAAAATCTGTTAATTCTGTCGTCGCATCCATTATTCGTCCTTAAGGATTGGTGGTCCCGAGAAAGGAGAATAAAAATTCTCGGGACCACCGGCCCGCCCGCTGCTAGGCGAAGGGGTTATCAGCAGCTGTCTGGCGGGCTTTCTTCTGGGCTGGCTGGGGAGCGCCAGAAGACTTACCAACTTTTACATTCTTAATGTTCTGGAACATCTTACCAGCGTTCTTGCCCTTACCAGCAGAGCTGTAAAGCTGGAGAGTTCCACGGAGTCCGATGAGATCGTCACGGTCAACGTTGTTGACCTCATCGCGTTCGACACCAAGGTCCATGAGCCGTGCTACGTAGTAGCCAAGCTTGGTCCTCTCTCGGTCAGTGATGTTCTCTGGGTCAGCAGGAAGTTCAAAGAGTTCGCTCTTCTTGATTCCCGTGTCGCCCACAAGGTATTCCATGATTACCCATGAACGGTCAGGGTAGTTTTGGCTTCCCTGCTTCACGTAAACATCTCCGACCTCAAACTCGTAGATGCCGTCCTCAAGCTCGTATGACGGAGCTTCGATGTCAGATGTGTCAATGCCATAATCTTCAAGCAATGCCATTGTTCTTACCTTTCAGTGTTATCAGTTATTCGCCAGCGTAAACGGGCTCGTCGTCTTCGATGTACTCTTCAGAGACGGGCACGCCTTCTTCTGGCAGTTCATCAGAGGCCAAGGTTTTGTCCTCTGCTACCACGCCTTTGGTGTTGTCTCCAAGCCAGTCACTAATGACTGCAATGAAGTCCTCAGGTGTGGAAGTTAGGGGCAAGCCACCAATGCGTGACTTGGCGTCAACCAACGCTGACGGGTGCGACTGTACCAGACGCTCGTAGCTGATGTTTTTACCAGCTCCCTTGATTTCGTTGGTGACGTGTGCGGTAACGTGCATCAGCTTCTGCAACCCGTCATTGTTCTTCGGGGTAAAGCCTGGCTTGATTACCTTAACTTTGCGATGGTCAACAACCTCACGCTCGTGAGCTACAAGGATCACGTGAACACCAGCAATGTTCTGAAACATCTCGACAGCTTTACGACATGCGTCACCGAGTGGTTTGTACAGTCTTGCATCGAGATTGTCTGTAGGGATTTCATCTGGTCTTGCGCCTACGTCCTCGCGGAACAAAGCGTCAAGCAGCATGTCGGCAGCGGTAGAGAACTCGTCAATAACGACAGCTCCTACTTTGTCCAACCCTTTTTCTTTGTTAGCAATTGCGTTAGCAATTACAGCAAAGTCAGAGAATGAATTGTACTCTGCACGTACGACATTCTTGAGTAGTTTGGGATGGTTCTCCAGCGACACCCATCCTTCTTTGGTGTCGATGTACAGCACCTTCTGCTTAGGTTTAATTATTTGTTGTGCAAGCGCAACGGATAGGACGGTCTTGCCAGTACCAGGCTTGCCATACAGCATTGCCATCAGGTTCTTGCTGACTTTTTCCGACCCAAGATCAGTCATGCGCCCAAGGATTTCATCAAGGCGATTACTCATTGTTAGTTCCTTCAATCACGACGGGAGCAAACTCTCGTCTTTCTCGTATTTTGTATTCGGTTTTCTTCATTAGTTCGACGTTGCCGCCGACTAATTCTGTTGAGCAAATGTCCCTAAACGAACAGGACTGGCACACCATTTTGTTGGCTGTGCGGTAGGCCCGCTTGTTTTGGTCCTCAATGCTAAGTTCTTTGAGCGCTTGAATCTCTGCCGCCACGCCGAGCTGTTCCATAAAAGTGTTGACAACACGCTCTTTGTTCGGCTTGAGAATCAACAGGTACTGCATGTTCTCAGCTGTCGGAGCTTTTATCTTGCGTGTGCGAAGCATGTTGTATGCACCGTAAGCAATCTCGTAGCCCAGCGCTCGCAACGCGCCAATGTATTTAGGAATCTGTGGCTGCAGATCAGTTTGTTCTGGCGTGTAGAAGTCGTACACAAACTTGTGATCGACGACAACATACCGACCCTCAGTGTCTTGAACCACCATGTCTACGACAAACGGGTAGGTTGCTTGGCTGTCTTCGTCGTATAGCAAGTTGTATTCTGCTTCGACAGCTAGTATTCGCCAGCCGTTGTTGACAAAGAACTCGTTGGCAAAGTAGCCCCATTCTTCGTCAAACAATATGTCTTCGAGGCGAGCCCTGCTAGACGCATCTTCATAGCCTTCCCTGACTATTTCTGCGAATGCGTCACGAGCTGCCGTCAGGCCCGCCTCGAAGACATCTTTTTGCTCTTCGCACGTCTGACCGCCATCAAGGATCGTGCGATAGAACACCTCTAATACTTTGTGTCCAGCTGTGCCAGTGGCAAGCGAGTTGCTTTGGTTGATGCGCTCAAGGCTGAGGCCGTAACCGTAATAGTGTTTGCGTCGGCACAGCAGGTAGCTGTCGACTTCTGAATGGCTTACGCTTGGCATTGTTAGTCAGCCTCCGACAGTTCGTTGACAAGTTCTACGTAGCTGCGTGCTTGAGCATAGCTAGCCCGTACGTCGTCTGCTGCTCGGTGTGCAGATTCGCCTTCAAGTTTGAAGCTGAAGTAGCCCATGTCATCGAAGAACATGCGCAACACACTGACATCGAAGTGTCGATGCATCAGCATCTTGTCAAGGCGTGGCATGTATTCGTGAATAAAGCCACGGTCAAAGTGAACACTGGAGCCAGCCAGAATAACGGGCTCGTCAGGTTGCAGCGCCATGAGAGGGCGAAGGTCGTCAATGATCTGGTCTTCTATGTCTTCAATCATCAACGTGTCACCATTCATCATTTCGTCAATCAATCCGTTTTGTGTGTGCATTGACTGCACAAACAGGTCCTGCTTCATCAGCTCCCAAGTTGTTTTACTGGGCGTGACAATAGCTGACTGGGGCTGGGTAACCCACTCCCAGTTGTCCGCAACGAACCAGCCAACCTCAATAATCTCATCGCTGTCAGGGCTCAATCCGGTAGTTTCTAAATCAATCCACAGTTGCATCATTATCTCCGTCCTGTTACTAGCGTAACACTAATCGAGCGAAACATCCTTTGTCAATTTACGGCGTGTCGCCCACCATTTCTCGTTTTCATTGATCTCTTCAGTTGTAGCTTTTGTCTCAGCATCGTGATCTTTGTACTCTTGCAAGGGCACAAAAGGCTCGTCAGCTGGCGGTCTCTCACCGTAATACTTGTTGTTCAGGGCGTGCCACCTGTTGTGACATGTAGAACAAATACGGTGTACGTTGTTGGGCGCATTGTTGATGACGTTCTTGTCAGGCCCATGGTGGCGGTCACCCTTGTCGGGGCCTTTAGTTGGCTGAATAATGTTGCCATGGCAACCGATGATTGGCTCAACGCCACCTCCTGCATACTTGAGTCCTCCCCACTCACATTTCATATCTTTGAAAATGGGGTACATCATCGCTGCTCGCTTACGCCCCGTCGATGTGATATCAGTGATATCACTCGGCTCAGCCATTGGCCTGCCGACACCCCGCTCTACTTCGATGATCGCAACATCGTCTTGGTGTGGTTCGTACAAACGTAAATGAAGACCAAGCCACGCATCTTCGTACTTGTCTGGATCAAACGTCACAGTATCTCACCGCTCTTCATCGCTTCACTCAAACTCTCAGCCGTCATCTCGCCATCAGATTCTGTCATTGTATCGTTGAACGCCGACACCATCTGCTCTTTACGGTGAATCGTGTTGCTCATCCACGTGTCGATGCTCGCTGGCACCCTGTAAACGTACACGTCGTTCTCTTGCTGTTGGCCAATGCGGTCTGTCCTCGCGTAAGCCTGGTCCCTCTTGCCCGGATTCCATTCTTCGTCGAGTATGTGCGTAACAGTTGCACTGGTCAGGTTTAGCCCCGTCCCACCCGTCTTGTAGTTGCACAGTACGATGTCCCATCTTGGCTCCTCACCTTTAGATAAATAGAAATTATCTTTGATTTCTTGACGCAAATTCTTAGGTGTTGCACCTGTCAACAACGCAACACTCAACCCCTCATCTTCTAACCTATCCCGCAACGCATCAAGAGCAGACGTAAACTGGCTAAACACCACCTGTCTGCGCTGTTGCTTATGCATAATCAACGCTTGCTCAACAAGTGCATCAATCTTCGCTGACTCCTGCACTTCACTGCCCACAGAAAATATGACATTACCGTCATAATCTGTCAGCTCAATACCTGCAGGCCATACGTTTGCTTGGCGCTTGCGAGTGATCAGCGCAATCAAATGCATCACCGTCATGTGTTCGCCACTGTCCAACATGATGGATGCACGCTCAGACAGTTGGCGAATAATCTTGTACTGTTTTTTGTACAACTCAGGGTCTATGTCGACACGCACAATGTGCTTACGCTGTGCGGGTAGGACAATGCCAGCATCTTCCCGTGTACGGGCAATGAAACGCCCAGCAATCAACGGTTTCAAGTTGTCAAGCTGCCCATCCCTAAACTCAATTTTGCCCGAGTGATAGTTCTGTATACAAAACGAACGAATAAACTCTGTTTTACGTTTGAACAGAATCGGATCGCACAGGTTCAGCATCGAGAAGATATCGAGAGGGCTGTTCAGCAACGGTGTACCTGTCGTAAAGCACACATGTTTCACACTCTTTGTCGATAACCATTCGTCCAACAAATACTTGTACTCTTTGTCGTCTGTACCTTTGCGCCAACCACACGAGGCACACAGACGAGGCACCAACCGAGGCTTGTACTTTTGGTCATACAAACCATCCATGTAATCGCCACATTGTGCGCACGTGTTATCAGCTTTGATAATAGTTTCCACGTTTTTGAAATTTGACGTTGCAGTATTTTTCAGGTTGTGCGCTTCATCAACGATAACGCTGTCAATTTGCCAAGCAACAAGTTTGCGCAACAAATCTTTGTCCCTGCGCCAAATTTCAAAATTGACAATGACCACAGCCTCCTGCGCACCAATTATTTTGTCCATCTGAGCATGGCGCGTCTTAGGCGACTTCTTGTACAAGTTGTACACGGTACGATGTGGAGCCAACGTCATCAGCTCACCAGCAAACTGATCGCAAATGTCAGCCTGGCACACCACCAAAACTTTGCGAGCATCCACAAGGTCAAGCCATCCGACACTCTGTCGTGTCTTACCCAACCCCATACCATCGCCCAAAATCCAACGCCCAGCACCAGCACCAAACAAGGCACCACGCCACTGGAAATCAAGGATAGGTGGCACATCATCGTCACCGCTATACCAAGGCTTGCCGACAGCACGGTTCAAATAAAAGTTAGCTAGCTCTTCAGCCTTAGCCTTGACAACCTCACCCTGCTCAATAGACTCCTGCCTACGTTGCTTAGCCTCCTCCTGCTTACGCAACTCACGCACCTGTTTGCGATGCTCACGTTCAGTTTTCTCATCATCCTGCAACCCGCCAATCAGACGAGCAATCTGCTCACGTTTATCCTCAGCATCTGCAAGCTTCTGCCTGCGGCGAGCCTCAAGATCACTGACCTCATCGAACAATGTCACAGACCATGCCTCCGGTAACGAGGTCGAGGCTTACCGATCTGGTATTCAATCCAACGGATAGCTGTGATACTAATCCACAACCAGCCAACAACAGCCAACCCTGTCAAAACAAACAGTGCAATAAATTCAATCATTCACTTCTCGCTTCCAATAGTTTCAATGCTTCACGGTGTCGCAAGTATGCAAACTGGTACGACAAACGTTGCTCACCCAGTTTTCGCTTGTCCTTCATTTGCTCATACTTTTTTGCTATACGTGCATAGCGCTCCGCTTCTTTGCGCAACTGTGCGTCATCCATGTCGTACAGGTCGTCAACCCAGAAATCATCTTCGGGGTCAAGAAACCCCTGTAAAAGTGTCATCTTCATTCCCTCCTATTTGCGAATACCAATCAGGTTCATCCGCCTTGTCCTGCAGTTCACGACCCAACGACACAAGGTTGATACCCAGCGCCTCCAAAATCATGCCCTGCCTTGTTACTTCGTCGAGCTGTCGTGTCTTATCCAATGCGGTCAGCTCACCCAACTTTGGACGCACCTTACCCAGCCACTTCACCCAACCTTCAGCGGGCTTGTCACCCGACAAACGGATGACCTGTCCCTGCAACTGGTCAGGCATAGCTAAGTAATAGCGCGTAGGGTGACCTGGCTGTGCTGTTACACGTGCATCAGTTGTCACAACCTTCTTCACCGTGTTGTACGACCTGCCCGTGCGTTTCGCAAGATCAGGGATCGACAACGGTGCCTGTGACATTGCAAGCGCAAACAACACAGCCAGCTCCCTACGGTCAACCTGCTTCAAGCGTCCTCACCCTCCGGGTTCAAATGCTCAGCACAAGCCACACACGTGTGCAATTCGTAGTCAAAGTCTTCGCCCCAAAACATGTTGTCACACACATCACAACGGGACACTTGCGTAATCGTCACAGTCCTAACTCCTCACATGCTCTCTCAAACTGTCGCTGATCATGCCACTCATCAGGGTCATCCTCCAGCTCATCCTCCAACATGTCATCAGACATGATGGGATACGGCGGTTCAAACATCATGGCGTGTACTCCCTACCACTCCAACCATCAACCACAACAGTCCCCAACTCTTTAGCCTGTTGACTAGCTGTGGATAGGTTATGCACAAGTTGCAACGTGCCATCCTTCTGCTTCACATACCACATCATTCATCCTCCTCTTCCATTGCATTCAACAAATACCATTCACCTTTGACACCATCATTGATGAGACGCGACCCGCTCAACACGTGGTTCGCCATCTCATATGCCTTCTCTTGAGTGTCAGCCTCAACAACAAACCAACCATCGTAGTTCACGTCCCATTTACGAGACTTCCATTGCACTGCCATCATTCACCTGCCTTCAACTGTCCCCGTCGAGGGAGCTTGCTAACAAAATCCCGGATAAGCTCCGGGGCATCAGTCAGTTGCGTCTCACAACTCCACCAATCCATACCATCAGTCGCATCCCACAACGGTGACGGATAGTGCTCCGGCACATCGAAATGATCTGCGTTCACCATGCTCTTCAGATACTCCAACGCATCCCTGTTACGGGGTCCACGAGAGTCAGCCGGAATACGCAACGTGTAAAACACAGACGTATTCACCAACGGAAACCCGTGGTCTAACTCCTCATCCGGGTAATCAGAATCACCGGGGTAACGCAACGGGTAAAACGTCAACATCACCATCCCGTCCTCTGACCACACATTGATGTCGTAATCAGGCCATTGCAGTTGTTTCACTTGCTCAGTTATCAGTTGCACTTCTTCGTCCTAACCTAGTTTCAAGCCAATAGCAGTCATCACACATTGCGTCACTGTTATCAGTTTCTTCATTACAGATACTACACGTTAGCGTACTCATATTGCATCCTCCCACGCACACGCCAAACAATCAACCACCGTGCCGTCATGCTCACCATGTTCACGCGTCACACGCTTCTCACTCGCCGACAACGGGCGAATCTCACCAGACGGATGCACAGGATGCTCCGGCATACGGTCCTTACGGTCCTCATCAAACCCACGGCACTCGGGACAAATCTGTACGTCGTAGCCATGGAGATCGGTCAACGTGTAAAACGTTGTCGTCGTGTGCTCACATTCAAAACACGTAACCATCAGAACACCCTGCTCTCTTGGTAATCCCAATACCTGCGTTCCATACACAAGTCACACAACCCATCAGTCGTCGCCTCACGCCTATCACACAGCTCACACATCATTGCGTCACCCATTCTGAATACACGTGCCCGGCTTGCTCCACAACTGTCGTGCGAACAATATCGCCACTAGCACCCTGCACAAGGCGTCGTGCCAACGTGTCAGCATCATCCGGGTCAGGATACTCAGTGTTCAGCCAACCAATTACCCCGCCACTTGTTTGGTACTCGATCTTGAACATTACTGTGCCTCACAATCGTGCCCGTATGCCCATTCACTGGCTTGCTCTTCATCAAGCATGTCGAACACACGGTCACATTCAACACAGGTGAATTCGGTTTGGATGTAGAACATTTTTATTCTCCTTGTCTGGTCAGACTGTCTGACCTAACACGATGCTAGCGTACTTGTTTGTGTGTTGCAACCCGGAATTGCAAAAACGTGGGCGTGTCGCGCTCCGATACCAGACAAACACAAGGCACAAAATTTCAACGACAAATTGCACACTCGCACACTATAAATTTCCCCGCTAAGCTCCATCAAGGAGCTTATCGGGGAAATAAGAGGAGAATAATCAAGTGCCCCACGCTCCGTGCCTAAGGGCACTACGCGGGGCACAACAGATCGAAACACACACGCACACACAAAACACAAAAATAGGGGTATTCGGTGTGGTGGCGTGACCGGGCAACCGTGCAACCATTTTTCCATCTTGATTCCAGCTGTGATGGGCACAACAAAACCCCGGTTGTGATGCCGGGGTTGTGTTGCCCTAGGAGAATAGGTCTATAACTCTATTTCTTCGCTGGCTGACCAGTCCCAGATTGAGTGTTGTCTCCAGTAGGTGCCGAGTTCTCTGGCGGGGAATTCGTATTCGAGCCAGTAGCATTTCTCGACCCATGTGAGCCCGTCATTGTCGGTCCAGACTCCGACAAACTCATCAACGTAGTGGTCATTGATTAGTTCCCAGATCAAAGTGCGGTCTGTTGTCGTGTAACCGCTACGCGGTGCCCGGAATTCTGTGTAGGCGACCTGGTAACCGTAGTCCCATTCGACAGGCACAATCGTGGTGGCACTGAGTTTCAGGTAGGTGCCAAAGTGCGGTCTGTTGTCGTGTAACCGCTACGTGGACGCCTAAATTCTGTGTAGGCGACCTGGTAACCGTAGTCCCATTCGACAGGCACAATCGTGGTGGCACTGAGTTTCAGGTAGGTGCCATCGGGCACACCATCGTAGTGCACACTGGCGTCGAGCCGGTCTCCAATAACTTTGTATGACATTTCTATTCTCCTAACGTGTCAGTATTTCTGACAACACCAAGCTTAGCGTACCACCATGCATCATGCAACCACGCAACCAATATTCCACGTGATCCCAGATACAACAGAAAACCCCCAGCCGAAGCCGGGGGTTTCTGCCCTAGGAGAGGTTTATTCGCAGAGGCGATTGTGCTCCACGTTGAGCATTGCCTGCTTGTAATCGTGTTGACTCAGCAACCCAATCTCAGACAGCTCCTCAGCCCATTCGGCCACAGTGTCGCACAGAGATGGCTCCCAGATACCCAGCTCTGTCGCATTCACCAACGTGTATTCCAGGTCGCCCCACAAACGGTAAACGAGCTTCTGGTCATCGGTCATGTCGTTGTAATCCATAATTTATTCTCCTTAGGTTGTGTGGGGGCCCGAAGGCCCCCACAGGGTTGTTAGTCGTCAAGCTCCAACTTGTTGTCGTCAGAGGACTCGACAGTGCTGTACAGCAAGCTGTACTCAGGCTTGAACTCCACTTTGTGCTCCCACCTGTAGTGGTTGACCTGCTCAACAAAGAACTTGTCAACCTCCTTGCGGTTCGTAACCAACTTAGTGCTCACTTCCCACACCTTGTCATCATCCTCGTTGAAGATGTCGACACCGATATTAGTGATTTTCTTGTTCCACACTGCGATGTAGAGACTTGCTCGGTACATTTCATTCTCCTTAGGTAGCCAGTATTTCTGACATACCCCTAGCGTACCAAA
>Ga0208898_1001112_pt1 | contig 18464 bp, 44 predicted proteins | sample VirMetDEL_Mar_4_FD_184513 | JGI IMG/M metagenome (GOLD analysis project Ga0208898, IMG submission 184513) | Aqueous microbial communities from the Delaware River and Bay under freshwater to marine salinity gradient to study organic matter... | ecosystem: Environmental > Aquatic > Marine >...
GGCATTGTTGCCAACCATATTCTCAACACGCACCGCATCACGCAGACGAGAACCCATCTGCTGTGAAAGCATCTGCACGTTAGCAGAATACTGTTGTACAAATGCCGTAGTTACTTGTAAGGACATAACGTCCCTCCTTTTCTACATGGTTACATTTGTGCTTATTGCGGTACGCTACCCTTACGGACGTTCCTAGACTTTTGAGCCTTCTTAGGGCTATCGTCTATCCGATTGTCTCCAGGACGGCATTGACATAGCTTGCCGCTACCCTGCATGACAAACTGGTAGTATTTCTCTGCCAGAGTGTCAGGTTCTTTTAAGTCTCTTGCACTACCAAACTCAACAGCGAGCCGTAAGCACTCAAGACGTATTCCTTCTGGAGTCAGCTCGTCATCCATGAAGCTGCTCCATCAAAAACTGTACCCGTTCAACCGCTTTCTGACGGCCTGTTGGGTTTCTTCTATCCCAGTAAGCATGAGTCTTGTCGTTCATAATCGCGTCAATCTCTGCTTGGGCGTTTGCAGGAGTCATCACATTCGTCTGTGATATTTCTGCAACAGTATCTTCACTGGTTACATTTTGCCTAAATTCTGCAATTTTTGCAAATGCTTTAACAAATTCAGGGTTATTTCCTAGTGCGCTGCCATCTGCTAGTTGCAAATTAAACACACTCTCACCAGCAAACTCTTGGGCTACCTTCGCAGCAGCTTGCACTTTCTGGTCATAGGCCAAGCCCCATTCTTGCCGCAAAGCTGCCTCGCTCTGTTCTTTCATCTGCTCGGTCTCTTGCGCCATGAGGGACGTAGTTTGCTCCATGCTGGAACGGTAATAGTCAAGAATACCTTGTGCTTGCTGTGGGTTAAGGCGAAGTTTGTGAGCAATATCGCTAAAATTATTAGCAACTTCCTCTGTAATTACAGTGCCGTCAGCCTGTATCTGGTAGCCTTCGGGTGACTCTGGCCGCCCAAGTCTGCCATAAATACGGTCTAAATCTTCATCTGTTGGGTTGACTGGCATAGGTATCTTGTCTGCGCCAATCAATCTTTGCGCGTTTACATAAGACCGGGCTAAGTTCTCTACATCCTTAATAGGTGTAAGGCTTGGGTCTTGACGTAGTTCTTCTGGTATCATCTGTAAAAAATCGTTACCAGACCCGCCGGAAGCAATTTCCGCTGGCGTTTGCAGCGGTGCTTCTTGCTGGGCTACCTGTTCGATGTTTCCTTCTGACATAATTACTCCTGTAGCATATTGTGGATGTGAAGGATAACAGCACGTTTTCCTTCCTCGAAAGCTGTAGCATTGGCATCGCCAGCTACATAACTTGAAGACCGCCAGTTACAACGTGCCTCCAAATCCTTTAAAACCTTTGACGCACTGTCACTACCAAAGGTCTGACGATACATCTCTCTGAGCTGTTCAACTTCTTTCACGATTATTGTCCTACCATTCTCACGGCTTGCGCAGCTTGAGCTGCATCAGATACGTCTTGCGATAATGCCTGACGCTCCATAGCTTCCTGTTCGGCTGCGGCTCTTTGCTGCCGAGTCTCATCTACTTCACGCTGGGAACGCAATGTAGTCTTAGGCACACCAAGCGACTCTGTAATGTGACGCACAAGCCCGTCTGGGTCGATGTGGTCGCTAACAGGCAGGGATTGTGCCAGAGGCATAAGAACCTCAAGAGCTTTAATGGTGCTGTTAAGAGAGCTGGACTTCTGCGCACGAGCCAATGGTGATACATATTCGATATCAACATCTGTACCCTGAATAGACTCAGGAGGCTGCGCCAGCATATCTTGGCGCAACATTAGCGCAAAAACCCGGTCAATCATCGGACGCAACATTTCGTTCATCAGTCTGCCAAGGACAGGGCCAATAACACGCATACGTTCTTCTTGACGCTGGATAACCTCTGTCGCTGTCATGTTAGGCGTAGAGCCTGATAGCAACTGGTCTACATAAAATGCAGAACGGATAGCCATACGGCGCTGGTCTTCCATGCTTAGACCAATAGGAATGTTAGCCCCGGCTTGTAGTGGGGTAATCTGGTCTCTTGTGCCAGCTCTATAGAAGTTCAAGCCCCCAGGCTGGGTACGCACAGGCAGAATAAACCCGTCATCGGGAACGAGGAGAGGTGGGTCAATCTGCTTCTGTGCGGCCTGAATGATTGTTTTTGACATAAGATTCAGCATCTTCACATCTGGGAGAGCAACCATTGCAGGACTTCTACCCATAACTTCGCCTGTTGCTTTTAAGAAACGCGGCACAATATACGGCATTTCTTCAAAGCCAGACTCAGACATCAGCTTCTTGGACTCCATATCAATATAATATGAAGCAAAAGCCATGTTCTTATTGTCACGCTTGCGAGTGTCACGCTCGGCTCTAGGCAGCACCGCATGAAGGATATCTACCTCATCATCCGGCTTTTTCTCATGCACCTTCGCAATATATTCACCAACATTCTCAATGCCAAAGCGCTGCACGGCTTGGCGAGCTGGGATGCGATACTTTCTAAATACAGTATCCACAACCCCGTACTGGTTCTCAGTTACATAAAACTCAGATATATGCCGGGTACTGAAACGAAGATTGCCTTCATCCATTTCAATAAACATACAGCCAGTGCCAAACACAACCAAGTCCACATACATTTCATGGACTTCTGTTTCAAAGTTTGAATGGTTAAACGCCCGTATCATGCGCTGGCTAGTATCTTCTAGCCATTCTTGCACATCATCATCCCTGCCGACTGTGGCATCCTTCATATCTAAATGAAACCACGGGGTAGCCCCACTGGTTAGCATACCGTGAAGGGAAGCTGATAAGAGGTCTACAGCCTGTAAAGCTGTGCCGTCAAATATCATTTCCATGCGCTTTTCGCCTCTACTGCGCTTGCGCACAATATCAGCCTTACGGGGCAGCATATAATCAGCTAGTTCCTGAAAATGCGTATCCCAATTATCTCTACGCCCCTTGATATGCTCAAAGCGGCTAATAAGAGACTTGGTGAGTTCGCTCATAATTTACCCCAATAAGGTTGGTGTACCAGTAGGCGTTGTGCTGCCGCCGCCAAGCATACCGCCAGCAACGATAGTAGAGCCACGGCCTCTGCGACCACGGCGTTGGCGTGTTACTTCTTCTTCCGCCAAAGCTACAGAGCGTTCCATTTCGGCTGGCTCTGCCACTGGTGGAGGCGGAGGAGGTGGCGGAGGGGTAGGCACTTTAGGCTTCATAAATCCCATCGGGTTTTCTCCTGTCAATAAAATACTGCTTGTATTATAGTTTTTTTCTACTTAAACCGCAAATGGGTTGTAATCATTCTCTGCAACTGTCTGCGGAGCTTTGACTGCCATCTCTCTATTTTGTAGCCCCACTGCCAAATAACGAAAGGCATCCGCTGCATGGCTCGTGAAGTCATGGCGCGGATGGTCTCTAAAAATCTGTCGTTTATCATCCCAATCTTGCCTATATTGTCTCAAACATTCTAAACCTACATCGCACTTATCGCGGTCAAAGTACACTTTAGGTAGCATCATTCTAGCCGCATTTATGCCATCTGCAACTTTCATTTTAGGTACTACGCGGAATCTAATCCCTAGCGTGTATGCGGTCTCCAGTCTACTTTTGCCCGAACCCAACTCACGCACTTCAATATCGTGCGGCGCAAGGTGGTCTCCGTATTTGTACTCTTTTTGCCGTAAGATGTCTGCGTAGTGGTCGAGGCCCACTCCAGAGCTTTCGTAATAATCAATGACATTTATAGCCCCACCCCTAAAGGTTTGTGCGAACCAAATGGCCGTACTATCGTTTACACCCAAGTCCCATGCAGTATGCACAGGATAAGCTGGGTCATACGGCACTCGCGTAATTCGTCCGTTATTATCAGCGTCAGATAGCAACTTTGCATAATACGCACCTATAATAGCTGCGGTAAAGGAACACTCAAACTCTTGTTCGTACTGCTCCTCAGTCATAGAAGCGCGAGCAGCGTCTAGCTCCTCTTGCTTCACAATGCCAGACTCGCTGGCTTTACAAATCTTATAATACCAGTCTTCCGAGCCTTCCGCCATCTCCTTCTTCGCAGTCTCTAACATATCAAAAAAATGATTATGCCCGGCTGGTGTGCCTAAAAAAGTAGCCGACCCCTGCCTGTCGGATAGGGCTGGTCGCACAACCTCCCCCCATACCCTCGGATTTTGCATACCGTATTCATCAAAGAAACAATCATCCAGATAAATACCACGCAAGCTATCTGGGTTTTCTGCTGATAAGAGGGTTATTCTGCCGCCATTCGGGAAGTCAGCCCGGAGTTCAGTCTCGTTAAAGGTAACGCCAGGTATCACGCCGGAATAATATTTAACATAATCCCATGCGATACGCTTCGCTTGCGTAAAGGTAGGCGCAATCAAAGCAACTCTAGGCCGGGGTAGCGGATTAGTCAGCACACGTTTTATCATGTGATTAACAGCCCAGACAGTCTTGCCAAAGCGTCTGTGCATCACTAGCACGTTCCAACGCTTCAACTCTTTGTGCATATCGCCCTGAATAGGACGAGGCTTATAGGGTATCTTTACTTCCACTATTTACTCCTAAAATATCCAGGCAGTGTACCCAGCTATCTCTTTCTATGTCATCATTTTCAAAGAAGTCTGTATGTTTGGTTATCTTTTTACAATCTATAGCCGTTACAGGCACAAACAAAACCGTCCTCTGCTCAGATGATACACACGCTAATATGTCATAATCCTTTTTAGTAGGAAGCCTTTTATTGCCGCCCAGCCCAGTCATAAAGCGAACACGATTTCTATTGCCGACAGAAGACTGCTTGGAGGACTGACAAGCCTTTACCTGTATCCGCAAAATCGCACTTGTCTGAGGATGCCAAGCAATCAAATCCACACAATCCTGTTGCGCCATTGCTACACGCCATCCTCTCATAAGCACCGAAGCCGCCGCTATGTGTTCCCCCACAAGACCAGACTCCGTAGTGCTTATTTGCACATCTGCCATAAACCTACTTTTTTCCATAATGGCTAATCAGTCTCCCATAGTATCTTTACAGTACCATCGCCTATCTCAACACCAGCTCTGTTCTTCTGGTCTCCGAAACGCTCCGGCAGTATCTTGCTGGCCTTCCACCGCACATGATGCGCATAGTCACGCAGCACCCCAGTATCGTAGTCCTTCCTACGGTGCAACGCATCGTCAAAGACCTTATCCAGTTCTTCCAGAGCTTTCTCAGCACTGTACTGCTGCGCTTGCTTCACTGCCCCGTCAAACTCAGGGTCGTTCTTCATGCGCTTGTAGAAAGCCGTCCTAGAGATGCCAATGCCCTTGCATACGTCTGCAATGCTATGGCCATCGGCTAGGCCAGCGAGGATTAGGTCTGTTCTTTGCTTTGTGAGTTTAGTCATGTCTGTGTCTCGTTATGGGGCAATTAACATACATAAGTGTGGCCGCGCGGCCTCGGGGGTGGCGGGTCTGCGGAAAGCCCCCCCCTGCCTTTGTTTTGCCGGCAAATCTGCAACACTGTTGCGCTTCTGCATCATGTTGCACTGCACAATGCTATGTTGCACTGCACAATAATGCTTGGCGTGTTGCCGGCCGGGCAGTATGCTATAGCTATGCCGCACGGGAAGAACTGTAAACTGTGCATTGATAAATATACTCAACCGCGCATCCAATCCCGAAAAACTAAGCAATAGCAACAGCCCTGCAATCCCTTACAAGATAAGGCTTTATTGCCATGCTGTAAACTTTTTTGCATTTTTTTTGCTTTCCCCTCTTGACTATAGGAAATGCTTTCCTCATATAATTAGGCAAGGCACAATAAACAGCTTTGAGGAGGGCTGGCCATGCTTATCATAACAAACACTGTCCGGGACATTACCGAGCTTTCAACAGCTCGCTTTGCAGTAACAAGCGATACTGCAAAGGCTCATACAAAAGAACAGGCGCAACAAATCATTATCCAGATTTGCCGCTATTTACGTTTAGACCCAGCAGAATTTCTCATTACAGATGAAAGCACAGGCCGCGCTTATCGCTTGCGCCATGCTCGCCCTTCATCATTTACGGGGGCTTAATCATGTCAAAACTTAATCAGCTATTCCAAAACCCAGCCGACCAGAGACCGGGCCCGAATTGTGGCGTTACCGCGCTTGCAGTATCGGCTGGCATATCCTTTGAGAAGGCATGGCAAACTTTCCGCGCTGTGAACCCCAGAGTTTACAATAAGCGCTGGAAGGGCGGAACATATACCAGCGACCAGACAAAGGCGCTGGAACGGCTTCAAATCGCTTTCTATAACCTACCTGTTGAAAAGACAAACCTGAAAAACTTTGTTCGGGACTACACCCAGCGCGATACCGTTTACATGGTAACGACCGGGCGGCACGTTCAGACTGTCTTAAATGGCCATGTCATAGACCAGCAGGGCAAGAAACATATCGCTGAGTATTGGGGGCGGAAAAAGTTTGTTCAAAACGTCCGGGTTATTAAAGAACCGTTTAAATATGCAGATAACGCTGGCAGTGATACCGCGCCAATGCCGGCCAAGCCACTAGGCATAACAACCAATGCGCGGCAGTTAATGTTGTTCTAAAGAGGAGTTAAAGAACATGGAAAGCAAAACAATCAAAACCATTAAACGGCTGAACAATTCAGGGATGGGAAACCCAGCCTTTCAATTTACTTTCACAGATGGGGCAGTGATGAAGACCAAGCCAAATATCATGGACGCGTATAGCGTCTGCATGAGCTGGCAAGGCCGCACGATTAAGATAGAAACAGCAACGACCAAATCAGGCCGGGTGCAAATAGTAGGACTGGAGGGCTAACCAATGGGCATTTATGACAATTACTCGCATGAGGCAACAGAGCTTTATCTTTACGCTATCAATGACGAGCGCCTGTACACACAACAACGCGAGCCAATAGAGAAAAACCTACAGCGCAAATATGACAAGGGCATATATGACGCGGAAAAGGCCGTTAAACTATGGGGCTATTTTGCAGAAACTGCCGCAAAGAAATACCATCACGAATTTGGCGGCAATGGTAAATGGTATCACCTATTCACCCCAGCAATCCGGCAAGAATTTGCAGAGCTGGCAGAGATAGACCACAGGCAATTAATGGATGAAAGGGCGGAGTAATGGAACTAGAAAAACTGGAAAATACTTGTAAAGAACAGGGCTTTGACCTTGTCCCATTTCACCAAACACCGCACACAGGCGGCACGATATACAACGATAAAAGCGCCGTCGCAACTTATTGGCACGAGATAGGCGGTACTGTCAGGGTTCAGTGGCTTATTAAAAAGATTTACGGGAGGGCATAAGATGCAACGCATAGAAAACTTCAAACAGGCCGCAGACTATTACTTGACCCTGAACGCATGGCTGGCTGGGCGTTATGCCCAGACAGACAAGCACGGCAGACGCTGGCTTGCCCAGTACACAAACGGCAACAGGCCGACCAAGTACAAGCGGCTAGAACACGCATTTTATAAGCGGTATATCCTACCATTTAGAAACAGCAGAGAGGGCTGAGAAATGAGAAAATCTAGCACAATACTAGCAGGGCTGGGGTTTACCCTAGTCATATTCGGAACAAGCATAGCTGAACCCATGAACGAGACAGTCTTTGTTGTTCAGATGGGGCTGATATTAGGCGGCTGCTTCATCATGCTATTAGCGGCCTTGAGAAATTAAACAAGCCGGGCATGGGGGAGCAATCCCCCTGCCTCTTGGGCAGCCCAGGCCGGGCTTCCCTAGCGGCAATCATGCCGGCAACAGCCATAGAGGAGAAAAGAACATGGCACAAAGAGGAAGACCAAAGAAGCTAGAAAAGCAAATCGAAGCAGCGCAGCAGCTCATGCAAAGCCTGTACGCAGAGAAACGCAAAGAACACGCAGAGAAAGCAACGGCCAATCTAACAGAAGAACAGGAGAAAGCTATCAAGCAAACCAATGAAGCCTTGACGGATTTTGTTCAAGAGTTTTCGGATATGTTTGACGTTAGCGTAGACACTGCACGAAAACTGCACTTTTCTTTTTGGGCTTTGCGTCATGCTTTCGGCACAGATGAATAAGCAAAACGATTTGTTTGACCGGGTTGGAGCAATCCAGCCCGGCAACAGGCAAATAGATTTGGAGCAAATAATAGAGGAGAAACGGAAAATGCCTGATTACAGAGTGGCAATATCAATAGAGGGTGGGCTTGTCTTAAACGTGCAAGCAAATAGCCCAGAGGAAGCAGAAAAGAAAGCGCATGACATCGCAGACTGGGGAGCTGGTGTAGGCATAGACGGAGAAACAACCGAGACAGTACACCGGGAATGGCAAATCGTAGAAGTGGAGCAAGTATAGTGTTTGATTTTGAAACAACAGAGTATGTTTGCGCTGATTGTGGTGGCAAAGAATGGCACGCAAATCGGTTTTTTTCCAACAGTTTGAAACAATGGCAATCAGATGACATAGCCCAATGGTGCAGTGATTGCGAAACAGAAGTAACGATTATCCCTTTAGATGAATATGATGAGGAGACAGATAAATGCTAATCGTAAACCATACAATCCAGCGCAAAGATAGCATAGGCGGCGTTACCTACCACGACTGCTATCAGCTAGTAAACACCAAGCAAGAAGCCAGAGAGAAAGTGGCGCATCTGATAGCCATACATGGCGATGAGCTTCACCTGTGGGCAGTAAGCCAAGTTATCGAGGCAAGCGAACCACACTGGGCAGATGCCGAACCTATCCTAAACATAGCAGAGAGAGAAAAGGACGTAGAAGCTAATGACGGCTGATGAACTAAAAGAAAGGCGCATCTTCCTAACATTAACACAAGCAGACCTAGCAAATCGTTTCGGCCTATCCGATAGGACTATCCGCAACTATGAAAGCGGAGCTACGCCTATCCCTAAGACCTTCGAGATAGCTATGGATGCTCTGGAGCTAGAAGAGAAATGAAGATGTATATATCAGAAGAGCAAAAACAAGAACTGCTTGCCATCGTATTTAAAGAAATAAATGCAACATACGCAACGCCAATGGGCAAATCTATTGCTGCATTTTGGAGAGTAGCCAGAGGCGTAGGCACTTATATGATGCTTTATGACAAAGTCGAATACAATAAAGGCTTTTTCAATCTGCATTATAAGAGCAAGTATGTGCCCATCAAAGAAAGGAGTGACGGGCTTGTTGAAATAGAGAAAAAACTTTGGGATGTTTGGGCGTATAAATGGGATTACACTAAAGAATCCCCCTTTGCCACAGACCCAAGCACAAAAACACTGCTCTTTGAAAATCTTCTTATCCGAGAAGAAGACATAGAATATCCAATGTTGAGCAGAGAAAGCGAAGACATTAATTAAAGAAATGCCGCGTAGCAGTACTGCTTAGTAATGCAGCACTGCTTAGCTGGTAGAGCTTAGCTGGAAAAGCTAAGCTCTTTTTTTTATATATAAAAGAAATTATGCTTTGGGATGTTCTAAGCTACTCTGCTTAGCACTACAGCTAAGCACTGCGTTTTCACTCCCGTGAATTATCATGGATTTAAATCCGCGTCAATACCCTCGCACATCTTCTCTCTGACCAGCATACACCATGCAGAGAAAGACACCGTGCAAGTATAGTCTGTGCTTGCATATTCGGGGTTGACCAGCCCGAGCCTGACAACACAGTGAATACCAGCCCGGTCATACTTGTATATCAAAACGGGTTCTTGTTGCAGAGAAATAGCGGCATCTGTTACCTGTTGCCACCAGTCACGATGATAGTGACCACCATTGGCCATAGCGTATCTTTTGCACTCAATTACCCAGCCATCCAGCCCAAGCAAATCGCCATGCTGGCTTTCCCGGTACTGTTCAAGGTCACGCTTGACCCTTACGCCTAGATGCTGGTCTATCAGAGCCGCGACTTCACGCTCGAAGGCAGCCCCCTTGTTTCTGCCATTAGTCATCTAATGAACTTCCGCCAGACTTGATGTCATACTCAGGACGCTCTGGCTGCTTGCCAGTAATATGCTCCTTGATAACTGCGTCTTCAAACCCTGGAGGACAAATTTCATTCCATCTTGCCCACTGTCTCTTATGGTCTCGCACTTGCGCTTCCCAGTCTTTTGCTCCGCCCATCTACTTTTCCTTTACTAAAATTACCCTGCCCATTTTACCGTGCCATCCCTGCATAGGATATGCTTTCCAACCCTGAGGCACGGGTTCACAAAGATGTGAATACTTCACAACTTTAATGGATTGACCCGGTGTTTTCGAGCTGGACAATGATTTGCATTTCGTCTTCTTCAATCTGCACCTCCAGCTCACCAGACCCCTCGCATAGCTCGCAAGTCATAACCCTGCCTACCAACTCTCCGCCTCTTGGCGCACCCCAATCAGGCTCGCCAACCTCATACTCCACCTGACCATCGCCATCGCAATCAGGACACGTTATTATTGCCACCCCGTCTAGCAACTCTCTCTCTGAAAAAGTCATCTGCCCCTACCTTTCCGCCAGTGGCGATAAGAATTGTGTACATAGTCTCAGGGCTAGGAAATCTTTGCCCATTTATAATACGAGAAACAGCGGCCGCCGATAGCTTACACTGCCTCGCAAACTCACCCTGAGACATATTCTCTTGTATCAAGTAATCAGATAAAAACATACATTATTTATATCAGGTATTGACAGATTGGTAAACCTTATTAGAATGGGAATTGTCGGGGCGGTTTTTTCCTTTACGCTTTTCCGCCCCGGCAGAGGAGGACAATATGGAATATGAAGTACCTGAGTACAGCAAAGCCTTTGGCAGATATCACGTTTCTGCCTCTGGTGGTACGCAATCACTTGACGAACACATACTCAAGCTGTTGTTACGCAAAGAATATAAGATGAACTTCCCGATGTCTGCCCGCCCCAGAGCTGGGCAAATCGTGCAGATAGTGGCTGACCTTTGCATGGGCTTGCATGAGTACAGCCCCATCAGAGGACAGCAAGAACGCTGGGACTTTTCAGAAGCCCTGCGGCATGGCATGGCTGAGTTTATGACATACCAGCCATTGACTTGGGATGGTGGTGCAGATGCGGAAGCATTTACCGAGTTTAAAAACCATATAGCAGATATGTCCCGTCACGCCGTTGATGGGCTAAACGAGTTTTTTGGCGATGAGGAGTTGGAAGGTGAGTATCAGCGCTATTACAAAGACCCACGCATTGATGTACCAGTCACGTTATTTCTCGACTATGCGAGCGAAACTAGACAGATTGACCTCAAGTGCAGCCTCCCTCTCCGCAACCCACCAAAGAAGGATGGGAGCAGAACGTGGCGAGTGCCAAAACCAAAGACAGAACCTACTCCCCAGCAAGTCATGCAGCAAGCGGTTTACCATAAATCTACTGGCCTAACTCCAGGCTTGCTGTTCGTTACCAGTGCTGGTTACAACATCGTTACTGCCGAAAATTGTGAAGCATTACAACCAGATAGGCTAGAAGAAGCCTATGAAAATGTGGTAAGAAGGTGGCTTGCAGTACAGAAACTAATGCAAGTAGCCAATGGAAATTGGCGTGAATTGTTCGCGCTAGTGCCGCCAGACTTCGGGCAAATAGGACAAAGACATGGCGGTGAAATACTGAAAATAGCAAAAGATGCTTGGAGGACAGCATGAATACACACCTAGTACATTTCCAGCCCATTGCAGTGCCGAAGAAGGTCGCGGAAGAATTATCTTCACCAGACCCACTCGGCAAGCGTATGGATTTGGAAGTCGAGCTTTTAAAAATGTACGCACCGACATACGTTTTAGGGGCAAAGAAGGAAAGAAAGCCTTTCCCGATTATTGAGCAAGTCACAGAGATGAACCCGATGCAGTACCGAATTTATAATGGCTTGCCTATTTCTGGAGGACAGCATGACTGAGATAGAACAAGAACACGCCCAGCTTATAGACCTAAACCTTGAGCGATTAAACAAGCTGGAGAAAGACATAGAAGACCTCAAGGAAACGCTGCTTTGTGTGATGAACATGATGACAGCCTACTTTGAAAGCCGAAACGTAAAGTTTGAGGAGATAAATGATGACTAATATCCTAGACGCAATGGCTCTATGCGCGGAGCTGAACAAAACGCATGGCGTGAAGCAACGAGGGGGTAAAATGTATACCCAAGTTGTTCACCGCATGGAAGCGTTCAGGAAGGTCTTTGGCCTGTCTATGGGGGTAGATACCAAGATACTTGTAGATGATGGACAGAGGGTCGTTATAAAGGCTATAATCACTAATGCAGATGGCATAGTCATAGGCTCTGGGATGGCAGAGGAAATCCGGGGGCAAGGCCATGTCAATACTACATCTGCTTTAGAGAATTGCGAGAGCAGTGCCATAGGTCGTGCCCTTGCCTCGATTGGTTTAGCTGGTGGTGAATACGCATCAGCAAATGAAATGGATACTGTTGAAAGACATACAGATATCCAACAGAGTCAGGCGGCTGGCGCTGGTAATCCTCCTCCATTGCACCACGCGACTCCGCCTGAACCCACACCTACCCCTGAACCTGAAAAGGCAAAGGAAAATCCCACAAGCGAAGATGAAAGAGACTGGGCGTTATACAACGACTTGAAGTCCCAGCTCGACATGAAAGACATTCCGGCTAAAGTCGAGAAGTTGTTTGTGGATAACAAGCAAAGAATAAAAAAGATTTCCGCAAGGAATAAGGAGCGAGGGGACAAGTTTGTTCTTCTCTTTCAGAAACGCCTAAGTGAATTAGAAGGAGTAGCATAATGGCGACAAGACTAGAAAAGGTAACATCAATAAAGGTGTTTCCAAATGACGAGGGTGCAGCCAAGTGGGGTAACAGCAAGTTTAGCCCGTACAAAGATGGCTCGCCGGCGGATGTAACTCTTAGAGGTGACAAGAAGTACCGGGTATCTGTCTTTGAAAATGACGATGGCTCGCTGGGTATTTCTATCACTGAGCCAGTACAGCATCAGGCAGCCGACAATCTGCATGATAACGTACAGCAAGGCGGCCTACGCAAGGTAGCTGAAACGGCAGCCGTTAAGCGTAACGCACTCAGCCTTGACGATGACATTCCATTCTAATGGAAGTCCAGCCACAAATCTTGATAGCAGCCTACGATGATGGGCTGCTTATCACCATAGACGGCAAACCATACTTTCTCAACATGACAGAGAAACGTATGCTTGAGCTGGCGCAAGACCTTATCAATAAAAGCCTGGACAATATTCGCAAGGATAAGTATGGCTTGGTACGATAAAGGTAGGAAAAAGAAAACCAAAGCACAACAGTCGCAACACACAGTTACTTGCGTCCAGTGTGGCAAGGAGCATCCAGCCCTAGACAACACATGGAGCTGCAATGGTAGAGGAGATGTATTGTGTTACGGCACAGAGGAGAGTTGTTTTAATGTACTGTTCGAATTGTCAAAAAAAGCTAATAGAGAAGGACAAGCCCGTAAGGGTGCAGAGGGGGAGATGGAATCCAATACTAGACCACCTAGAGGATGGTGATAGCTTTCTTGTCCACACACAGAAAGATTATGACAGTGTAAGAGGCTGTATGTATTTTAGAAACATACCTCACAGAAGCGCTAAGATGCCGGACGGTACTGGCTGGCGCATTTGGAAGGTAAACAAGGATACCGCTGGACAGCTCTAGCGGTAGAGGACGGGGCGGTTTTTGTACAGTGTGAAAGTTATTGGATAAAGTCCTCACACGTTACGGAGATGTGTTTGCCGCCCCGTTCTCACTACCACTTAACTTTATTAGCCCAATAAGCCGCAGACATCTTGCCTTTAGCTATGTTCTTTGCGTGACGGGCTTTAAATGATTTACGCCGTGCCTTCTGTGCAGCAGTCTTTGGACTTTTCCCAGCACCAGATACGCCCTGCTGCCCAAAGCGGATAGTCTTAACCCTGTCGCCTACTTTGGCCACAACGACATGAGACTTCTTTGGATGGTTTGGGGTGCGCTTTGGCTTGTTGTAGCCGGATACACCAGCTCTAGCCAACCGGGGGTCTTTTTTCTTAGGCATCTTTCAAGCTCCGTATTCTAGCCACCAAACGCTTCGCCCGGTTTGGCACTTGGTCAAACCACTTCGAGTCTATCATTTCCTCTGCTGCTTTATCCCAGTCCCGGGCATCTACCCCTGCTTTCATGCCTTTAAATTTTGACAGGCGAGGGTAGCCGAGGTTGAACATCATGTTTGCAATAACGAGCTGGGCTTCCTCTGGCAGCTTGTTAAAGTCCGGGTACAGCCTATGGCAATCCTCTGTAGTAACGGCTATGTCCCTGCGAAACACTTGCTGCACTCGTTCTTCTGTAACGGGTGTGCCGACAGGCTGGCCATATTCCGGGTCATCTTCTGTTACGAGGTGGCCAATGCCGAACGTCTCCAGACCGAGATGGTCTAAATATATCTCGTACTTACAGCCTTCGTCTGCCGCAAGCTCCTGTCTAAGCTGGTCTATGTTCATTACAGTTCCACATCAAAACCATCGCCCCCATCTAAGGGGAATACTGGGATGACATTGCTTTTGCCGCGTAAGTTTGCACCAAACCCAAACTTTTTTAGTTCTTTCTGAACCTCTCTTGAGTTCAGCTTGCCTTTTGCATATCTATCCAAAATATCCTCGGCTCTGCTGTAATTGTTGCCAGAAACTTTTTTTGCTGCCTTTGACTTTGATGCAGTCCTTTTAGCTCCCTCTGCTGATGATAATATTGTAGCCATCATATCCTCATTTCTTTTTAGCTGTCTTAGCTGATTGCTTGAAAGCCTTTGCAGTAGGCGCACCCTTACTGCCTGGCTTCCGCATTTTCTCACCACTGCCAGCCTTGATACGCTTACGCTTGGCATGGATGTTTGCATATAAACCACGTTTTGCTGGCATTACTTTCTCCTAAACTTATCCAGTCCTTTGAGACCTAACCCTGCTAGTATAGTAACATATAAGATGTTCTGATACCAATCAGGCAGCTCGCTCAAGCGGTTGAAGCCAGCCTGTACTATATCTTCCATGCCCGGCACAAAGCTAAGTACGCACGGCAGTAAAACAACGATGGTAATTATCTCGTCTTTCCATGAGTTGCGCGTAGACTCAGCCATGATTAACTCCCACTTGCTATCATGCTGCGCGGCAGTCTTCATTATCTCTGACTTGGCTTTTTCTTTCTCTACCTTGCCTTCAAGAAAAGTCTGGGCAAGATTACCCACTACGCCCAATAGCTGTATCATGTTTGCCCTCTTTCTTTACTGGCTCTGTCAGCATCACGCCGTTTTCATCCACCAGAAAATAAACCTTCTCACCCCGGAGCTGGTTATCGGTATATGTGACCAGTCTTACTTCTCTTTCCCTAGCCATATCGCAAAGCTACCTGTCAAAGCCCCGACCACAACGGAAACAAAACCACTGGCTTCAATAGTCCGGCTGGCAATGTCTAAGTCATACATATACCAGTCCGTTACCCTGTAAGCCATGATAATCATAGCAAGAAATGCCAGTCTTGGCATCACTTTCCATTCGTCTAATACTGTAGCCATTACAAACTCCTTAGATACAACACCCACCAAACCATCAGGCCAAAAGCAAACCCAACTAGCACAATGGCCAGAACCACCACAGCTATCTCTAGGTTACGCTTAATCTTTCTGCGCCTTTCAGCCTCCTCTTGCTGGCGCTGCTTTCGTATCTGCCCCTCTATTCTTACAAAATCATTCCATGCTTGGGGGTTTATAGACAGCATATAGAGCCGAAGCTCCTCGCGCTGCTGACGTATTTTGCGCACAGCAGCCCAAGTTTCCATCGCTTCCTCTGCGACAGACTGGCCTTTTCTACGCTTAACTTTGTTATGTTTGGATTCGATTTCATGGCAAGCAGACATCCACCGGGAGATGTCTTGGTGCATGGACTCGATGTCTTTGGCAAAGGCTATGCCTTTCTTGACCGCGGCAAAGGCACTAGCAGCCAAGGCTATCGTGCCTGGGTCAATCATTGCCTAGTCCTTCCGTGACTTCCAAAGATTACGGAGAAGCAACGCTATGGTAAGAATGACAGCTATTAATGAAAGCCAATCGTTCATTGCATTTACCCACCACGGAGCAGTTAAACCACCAGCTACTAAAGGAATGTTGCTCTGGTTCATTTTATCACCTTTAAATCTGATGTCTGGTATGCTTTTAACAATGCTTGATTGTCTTTAACCATTTCGTTTCTAAAACTTTCAACAGCCGCACCAGTATGTCTAGTGTGCATAGCATTTTCAATTAACAGCTTTGGCATCCACGCCATAGAACAACCCCAGTCATCTACAGATTCACCAGTCTGAGGGTCTTGCCCTCTTATCTGAATAAACCACGCACAATCTAACTTCTTGCAAGGCTCAAAGTTATTTAACGGGCAGTTGTCCTTAACCTCTAGCTTCATTATGCTGGCTCTTCTGGTGGTGGAGAATCTTTCGGACTTGCATCGTATGCCGCTTGCCATGTAGTCTCAACATTAGGCCACCATGACAGTGTGCTTGTCGCAACGTTAATTTCATTTTGTGTACGATAGCCTGTGGCTGGGTCGCCTTTTTCAATTTCGCAAGTTACACCATCTGGCGATTGAACAGCACAAACATCTGGTGGCAACCATGACAAATCCAATTGGTCAAAAAAATTACCATCTTTACCAATTTGGTCTGCATCACCAGACCCACCATTTATAATTACCCATCTTGCCATGACAAACTCCTTATACTAAATAATACCAACCAGTAGCTATGTATTTATCACAACTATAAACAGGGTTTCCCCTGTGTGTATGTGTCCAAGCGGAAGGGAAAAAACACAAGAGACCTTTTCTAGGTTGTAGCTTTATACCATACTCAATAAATTCTGTTTCACCTTCCCCATCTGGAATGTCATTTAAGTAAAGTGTCCATGTAAGATTACGCCAGCTTGATGACTCACGCCTACCATGCTCACAATGCCAAGTATGAAATCCGCCTTTTGGTGGTGTTTTTTGAACCTTCATTGCTTCTGACATACAGCCTTGCATACCAAAACCATTATAGGTATTTGCATATTTTGGAATGTATTGCCTTAATATCTCGTGCATTTCAGCAACAAGAGGGTCTTTCATTGCGGTAAAGTTAAATGAATAATCTCTTCTGTTAGCTTCTCCACGATTTGTAGTCGAGCCATTCATAAAGTGCATCGCAACATTTGGGTCATCTTGCCCAGAAATATATTCATTTAATCTTGCAATAACCCTATCGCAAAAATCGTATTGTTCTGTTTGATAGCTTTCAATAAAGGTTGGTGTGTTCATTAATCTTTTGCCGCAATAATTACATCTACATATTGAACATTAATAGATGCTGTTGATGAAGATAATGTACCTGTTAGATTGCCGAGTCCAGGCGCACCAGTCATTGTTCCAGAAAGGGTATGTGCGTGATTGTGTGAACCACCTCCACCGCCGCCACCAGCACTACCCATACCTGAATTAACGGCGTTTTGTAGATTTTGTCCATCATTAGCATATTGTGCGCCATAGTACCCACTATAATTACCATCTGAGCCATATATTCTTCTTTCTGTGTGTGAATGAGAAGAAATTTGGTTGTTAGATAATGTTGTGTTTGAAATATTTCCAGACACTGAAACAGCCAAGTTACCAGAATCAGGAGTACCGTTAATTCCAACACTACCAGACACAGACGGTGTTGCCATTGCTGTAGAAAAAGCTGTAGTGCCACCAGAAGAACAAGAACCGCTAACACAACGAAATGCTTTATCATTGTGTGTAGTTTGTTTTGTCCAGCCAGTAGGGGCTGATGTTTGCTGAAACACCATTAACGTGCCAACAGGAAATGCCTCTGCATTATCCAAGGCAGATGCTTTTACATCGCCATTGGCATCAACAAGGTTTGCTAAGTCTCTTGCTCTGGACATTCAAAACTCCTTATGCGTAAGGGCTATCACCAAGAACACTTGTATCCCAAGCGGCTTTCAAGCTGGCAATGTCAGTAGCGGCATCAATAGCAGATGCGGCAGGGGCATCACGCAGAGCATCCTTTGCGGCGGCAATGGCAGTTGTATCTGCGCCAGCTTCCAGAGCTTTCATCAGTTCAACGTCCTTTGCTTCCAACAGGGGCTTGCGTACTTCACGGATTTTATCCTTAAAGATTTCCTTTGCCTTGTCCATGTCCTCAGAAATCACTGAGCCTGACAGTGACCAAGCACCACGAAAGTCTCTGTTTGCTGGAACGGTAGCAGTTGAGGCATCAATCTGATTACCGTCCTTATCCACGATATATGTTGTTACAGCCATCGGTTTCTCCTATGCGGCTAGTTCATCAGATATGCGCCATGCGTTGCGCCATTCTCTTGTTTGCGGTAACTGCTGTTTCTTGCAGATAACCATCTTAGGGCGGTTGCCCTCATCCCAAGTCTGCCACACA
>Ga0208898_1001114_pt1 | contig 18420 bp, 27 predicted proteins | sample VirMetDEL_Mar_4_FD_184513 | JGI IMG/M metagenome (GOLD analysis project Ga0208898, IMG submission 184513) | Aqueous microbial communities from the Delaware River and Bay under freshwater to marine salinity gradient to study organic matter... | ecosystem: Environmental > Aquatic > Marine >...
AGGTTTAAAGTTTGCTATTGCTAAAGGTATATTCAAGAACGGTATTAAACCAAGTTTATTTTTTACTAAACCATTTGAGAGGGCATACAAAAATCTACCAAATGAGTTAATAAGTGCATACGGTTTAGACATAGAAAAAATATTTACAGATACAATAGATACTAAAAAATAATGGCTAATATATTTACACGAAGTCCACACATAATAGAAATAAACGAAGCTAGTCAAGTAAGAACTAAAGTAGAACTTTTTATATCTAGTGGAACAGATGCAACTCCATCTTCACCTACTTACACATTAAGTAAACTTATAGCAGCATCTAACAAACCTGAAACTCATTATAACATCTCTCCTTACATAAGAGAGTATATGAATTTCAATAGTATTGTGAGTGCTTACTCTAGTAGCTACATGAATATTAATACTTTTGCTAATGTAGTAGTAAAACGTTATAAAGATATTGGTGCTGGTTATGTGTTGATTGATACTACTACTTACTACGGTTTTGATGGTTACGGTTACTATGAGGATGGTTCTAATCCTGACTTAGGTAGGTCTTTAATGACTGAGGGTACTTATTATTACAACTATGATAGTACGATTGATTTAACTACTGACTTTGATTTAGTACCAGCAAGTATTGGAGTACCTTTAAGAGGTTCAGTTAATGAGGAGTATAGAGCAACGTACACTAATTTACGTACTGGTGCTACATTAAGTACAGCTGTTTCAAAGAATATTTTAGGAGGAGGTACTTACAATTTCCCTAGACAGTTTCAGAGCGTTAGAGATGTTAACTATGCAGATGGTAATAAGGTAGAGATAATTGATAATAACACATCTACTTTACTAGCTACTTATTACTTCTATCCTAAAAGTGCTTGTAAATACACACCAGTTAAATGCGACTTTGTAAATAAGTTTGGACAGTATCAGAGATTATGGTTTTACGCTGCATCAAATGAAAGTATAGAGGTTACTTCTAAAGAACATAAAACATTACAGTCTAGTATCACAAGCTATAATCAAATACAAGGGCAAAGGAAAGAATTTAACCTTAACGGTAAAGCATCAATAAAAGTTAACACTGATTGGGTAGACGAAGATTTTAAAAACATTCTAAAAGAGATAATGCTAAGTGAAAAGATTTTGATTGATGGTAAACCAGCTAAGTTGAAAACAAAGTCTACTGAGTTATTTAAAAACATCAATACTAAACAAATTAACTACGCTTTAGAGTTTGAATTTAACTACAATGTAATTAACAATGTAATATGAGAAGTGTACAGATATACATAGAGGGCGAAAGAGATAGTAACGACTATACGGAGATTGAATTATTTAATGATGAAAAAATATCAATCAATCTTAGTGTGCAAAACATTCAAGATATATCTAAAGTGTTTACTGACTTCTCACAAAGTTTTACAGTTCCAGCAAGTTCAATTAATAATGCAATTTTTAAACATTTTTATGAGAATGCAGTAGATTTAGATTTAACACTAATTGACCAAAGATTAAGAAGAAACGCTTTTATAGAAATAGATAGAACACCATTTAGAAGTGGGAAAATACAACTAGAGAAAGCGAATTTAAAAGATGGTCAACCTGAAAGCTACACTATCACTTTTTATGGTAACTTAGTAACTCTTAAAGATTTATTTGGGGAGGATAAGTTAAGTGATTTAGATTTTGAAGATTTAAACCATGAGTTGACTGGTGCGCAAATTTATAATAGAATTACAGATGGTGCTACTGATTACGATGTAAGATACCCTTTGATAAGTTCTAGTGATGTGTGGACTTATAATGATGGTAGTAGTACAGATATATCTACTTCGACTGGTAGAATAAGTTACTTAGATTTGTTTCCAGCATTAAAAGTAGCTAAGATATTTGAATCAATAGAAAATAAGTATAGTATAGATTTTACTGGTTTGTTCTTATCAGATGAAAGATTTACTAAGTTGTTTTTGTGGTGTAAAAACAGAGAAGAATCACAAATACAAACAGATACACAATTAATAGACATATATGGTGGTGGCAGTATATTTAACTACACAACAGGTACTGTAACTGTATCTGGTTCTCCTGTTTTTGTATCAGGAGTTGCTAACGTACTTTTATCTGTTTCTTTCGTTACAAATAGTAATAATTATTACATACAAGTTTATGTAAATGATTCTCTTCATCAAACAATACAAGGGAGTGGTGTTAATTCATATTTGGTTTATACTAATAGTTCTTATGGAACATTTTTTACTAATAAAATAAAGTGTTATGTGTACGCAGATGATGACATAACTATAAACACTCATTACACATACTATCACAATTTAAGGCTATTTAATGACACCACAGAAACGGCTAATGTAACATCTTTGAATATGGCTAATCAGTTATCAGCTAATACGAATTTAAAAACGTATATGCCTGACATGAAAGTTAGTGACTTCTTTAGTGGAATATTAAAACAATTCAATCTAACTTGTTACCCTACTGCATTAGATACTTTTGAATTAGAGCCTTTAGACTATTGGTATCAAAAAGGAGCGGTTACAGATATTACAGACTTTGTAGATGTAGCAACTATTGACGTGGCTAAAGTTCCATTATACTCTACTATATCATTTGAACACGAAGAAAGTAAATCTTTTACAAATGTTCAATATAAAGACACTTTTAATAAGGCTTACGGAGATTTAAAAAGTAATTACGACTTTGAGGGTGGTGACTTAAGTGTTAAAGTACCTTTTGAAAACTTATTGTTTGATAGGTTTACTGGTCAAGATATTCAAGTAGGTTATGCACTTACTGCATTCCCAGATTTTAAACCTTATGTACCTAAGCCATGTTTACTTTATATGTATGATGAAACTGCAATAAGTAACATTAAATTCTTTAATGGCTCAACAGAACAAACAATAACAGATTATATGCCATTCGGTCAAGATTTATTAACCAATGGTATTAACTACTCTTTAAATTTTGGTCAAGAAATAAGTTCTTTGATTACACCTACTACAAGTGTGCCTTATTCAATTTACTCGGTTTACTATCAAGGGTACTTGAACAATTTATTTAACAATAAGAATAGATTAACAAGCCTTAAAGCTATTTTTCCTACATCATTAATTACTTCTCTAGAGTTAAACGATAGGGTAATAATCAGAGATAAAAGATACATCATAAATAACATCAAAACAGACTTAACAACTGGTGAGGTAGATTTAGAATTGGTAAATGATTTTAGAGAAATATCTAGTGGAAGTCAAATTATACTAGATGAAAGCAGTGGACTTATTGAGATACCTATATTAGTGCCTAATGGTGTTAATGATGTAGATGTAACAACTGCAACGACTGGTGTTACTTTGGGTGCTACAACTAATTTTACAAGTGATGGTATTTTAGAGGTTAACTATTCTGCAAATCCTGACCCATTATTTAATAGAGTTACAGAAAATGGAGACACTAGAATTACAGATGATTTAATTACGAGACGTTCTGAAAGTGGTACTAATTTCGTTATACAACTAGACTTAGAAAATACATACATTAATGGAGATGTAACAAACACACAAATATATTTAATACAAGAGGCATGATAAAGAATATACTAACCTTACTAAGACAATTTGACTACATGGTAGGTAGTGAAATAATAGATATAGCAAAGGGAAAAAACGAGCTTACTTATAGTTTTAAGGAGTTGTACAAACAAAAGAAAAGAGAGTTAATAAGTAAATCTATTAATAATGGCTGAAACTAAAGTAATAAACTTAGAAGTAAAAGATAACTCTGAAGAAGCTGCTAAAGGCTTTCAGAAAGTAGCAGATAGCATTGAAGATGTAAACGATGGTGTTAAAGATACTAATAAAGGAGTTGAGGAAGTTGGTAAAACAACAGACAATATCACTGGTGGAATGGTATCTAAATTCAAAGGTTTATTAGGTTCTGTTAAATCTGTAATATCTTCTTTTGGTATCTTAAAAACTGCTATCATAGCAACTGGGATAGGTGCTTTATTAGTCGCAATAGTTGCAGTAAAAAATGCTTTTACATCTAGTGAAGAGGGGCAAAATAGATACGCTAAACTATTATCTAAAATAGGTGTTGTAGTTGGTAACGTAACAGATATACTTTCTAACTTAGGTAACTCTATTATAAGTTTATCTAAAGCTATTGGACTTGTTCTAGTTGGTGATATTGATGGTGCTAAACAAGCATTTAAAGAGTTTAAAGAAGAGATATTTGCCGTAAAAGATGCAGTAGCTAACTTTGGTGAAGAAACTAGAAGAGAGATTGCACAAGCTGGTAAAATAGCAGATGCAAGGGCGAAAGCAGATAGACTTGAAAGAAAGTTAATAGTTGAACGTGCAGAAGCAGATAGAAAAAGAGCTGAGTTATTAGAGAAATCACAACAAAGACAAAACTTTAGTGTAAAAGAAAGGATTGAGTTTCTAAAACAAGCTAGTCAATTAGAAGAAGAAATAACCAACAAAGAAATACAAGTAGCTAAGTTAAGAAGTGAAGCACTTATAGAGGAAAACAAACTAAGTAATTCAAATAAAGAAGCATTACAAGCTGAGGAGGAAAGTAAAGCCAGGTTAATTGAATTAGAAACTGCTAGACTATCTAAACAAAAAGAGGTTACAGGTCAAATAAGTGGTTTAATAGAACAAGAAAAAGCACTAAATAAAGCTGCATTTGATGAAAAACAAAGATTAATAGATGAGAATCTAGCTAAAGAAAAGTTAGCAAATGAGGAAAGTTTAAAACTTGCAAAAGAAAAGGCACAGAAAGAGCGTGAAATAGCAGATGCTCAATATGATTTATTACAAGAATTAAGAAATACAGACCAAGAACAAGAGATTTACGAGTTAACAAAGTCTTACGATGCTAAGTTTGAATTAGCAATGGGTAACTTTGAACTAGAAAAAGCACTAGAAGAAAAGCAAAAAGAGGAGTTAGCTGCTATAAATCAAAAGTATATTGATATTGAGAATGAGCAAAACGCTAAACAAAAAGCTAAAGAAGATGAATTAAATGCTAAAAAGTTAGCAGATGAAAAACAGTTACAAGATGCTAAGTTTGAAGCAGTAAGTAACACTTTAAGTGCTATTGGTAACTTAGCAGAGTTATTTGCTGGAAAATCTAGAAAACAACAAGAGAGAGCTTTTAAAATACAAAAGGCTGCCAACATTGCGAGTGCTACAATAGATACTTACAAGGCTGCTACTGGTGCTTATGCTTCTTTAGCTGCTATACCACTTGTTGGACCCGCTTTAGGTGCTATTGCTGCTGGTGCTGCTATAACTGCTGGTTTACTTAATGTTAAAAATATAACTTCTCAAAAGTTTGATGCTGGTAGTGCTTCAGGTGGTGGAGGTTCTGCACCTAGTATAGGAGGTGGCTCAACTCCTCAATCAATACAACCTAGTTTTAATATTGTAGGTGATAGTGGTGTTAATCAATTAGAAGCTTTAAAATCACAACCTAGCAAAGCTTATGTAGTTAGTGGAGAAGTTAGTTCTGCTCAAGCACTAGATAGGAATAGACAAAGAAATGCAACATTATAAACCAATTTTAGTTAATAGATATGAAACTACAAGAAATTGAACTAACAATAAAAGACGAAAGTGAGGACGGTGTTTTTGCTATTAGTCTAGTAGATAGTCCAGCAATAGAGGAAAACTTTGTTATGCTGTCTAGTCAAGAAGTTGAATTGAAAATACTAGATGAAGAAAAACGTATAGTAGTTGGATTTGCTTTAGTGCCTGAAAAACGTATTTACAGAAAGGTAAAAGATAAAGAGTTTAACATCTTTTTCACTAAAGAAACTATCGCTAAGTCTAGTGAACTTTTTATGAAGAAACTTAATCTAAACAAATTCACAACCGAACACGAAAAAGAAGTACAAGGTATTAACGTGATTGAATCGTGGATTGTTGAAGATGCTAAAAACGATAAGTCTAATATCTATAATTTAGGTGCTAAAGGTGGAGAATGGGTTGTGATGTCTAAGATATACAACGATGAAGTATGGAATGAAATTAAACAAGGCAAATTCAAAGGTTATTCTATTGAGGGTATGTATGATGGATTTGATAAGTTAAAAGCATCTCAAGAAGTTGAAGAGTGCGAAACTGTAAAAGAGATTAAAGAATTTTTAAAGACTGTATAATGGCTAAGATATCAAATTTAACAGAATTAACAACTGCAACTAATGATAGTGTACTTGTTATAAATGATGGCACACCAACAACTAAAAAGATTACAGTAGCTAATTTAAAAGCTAGTTTAGGGTTGCCAAGTAGATACCTTTACGCTACTATATCTCAAACATCTACTAATGCACCAGTAATGACTGTTATTAAAAATACTTTAGGTTACACACCTACTTTTCTATATGATAATGTAGGAAGTTATTCAATGCTATTTAATGAGAGTTTAAATAGTACAGAGTGGTTAATTCTAAACGGAGGTGATAAGTATTCTTATGTAAATTCTGTTAGACTTTCAGGTGGAGGAGTGAAGATTGAAACATTTAATGGTGCAACTAAAGCAGATGGTAAATTATTAGATATGTCTATTAAGATAGAGTATTATGGCTAATGAACTTCCAACGTTTGTAAGATACAAAGAAGTTACTACTTTGGATGGTACGGAGTCTATTTATTTAGATGCTAGTGATAGCAATGTGCCTAAAAGAATAGACTATTTAAACTTTGTTAATTCAATAGGTGGAGATATTAATATAGGTAGTGGAAACATAGTATTTGTTAATTCAAAGAACGATTTACCTACACCAGTATCAAACGTTATAACTTTAGTTGATAATGTTACTTATTACTTTACTACAACAGTAGACTTGTTAGGAGATAGATTAGTAGGTGGAGAAAACACAGTTATATTAGGTTCTTCATCTGAGAATAGCAGAATAAAATCAACTGGTTTAGGTGTTGGTATTGCTTTATTCACAACAGAATGGACAACTCCAATAAGACACGTTACATTTCAAGACGTTGACACTGCTTTAGATATTGATGGAAGTGTTAACCCTCCTTTAGCTTTAGATTGGACTGGTGTAAACTTCTTAAACGTGCCTAACATAGGTTTAATTGATACTGCTGACAACTTTATATTTTCTAAGGGTGCAATATTAAATAGTCAAAACTTACAATTTGATGGTAGTCATGGGACGATAGGTATAGATAATAGTATTTTTGTAGGTAGTGGGAGTTCTGGAAACATACTTGATGTGTTGGCTGGGTGTACAATAACAAGAAGATTTAGATTAATATATTCATCTGTAATAGCTTTTGGTTCTAGTATTGGTATAAATGTAAATGCAAGTGCTACAATACCAACGGAGGGTTACATCTTAGATACTATTAATTTTAGTGGTGGAGGTACTTATTTAAGTGGTGTTGATTATACTGATAATAAAACACGTTTTGTTAATTCTAAAGGTATAGAGAATACAGCAGAGATAGGAAACTATTTTATGACTAATAATGCAACTGCTACAACTATAAGTACAGTTGATACTGCTGTAAAAGCATCAGGTACAACAACAGCGAATGCAATAAATCAAAAGTTTACTCACACCGATAATAGACTTACCTATGTAGGTGCTTTAATTCGTGATTTTCAAGTAACTGCTACTATTTCTTTAACAAGTGGAAACAATAAAGTGATTGGTGTTTATGTGGCTAAGAATGGAGTAGTAATTCCTAGTAGTGAAATGTATTCAACAACATCGGGAACGGGTCGTGCTGAATCATTAACTTGTCAAACAATTTTAGAGTTAAATGAGAATGATTACGTTGAAATATGGGTTGAAAATTCAAGTAATTCAGATAACATAACTGTTGAGTATCTAAATGTAATATGTAAATCTTTAAATTAAATATAATGGCAAAAAAGAAAACAGAAAGTTTGACAAGTCCTAAGGGTGGTAAACGTGGGTGTTTATGTGACGATGGTAAGTATAGAGCAGAATGTTGTGATGGTACTTTACAGAATCAAGGCATTGGTAACACAACAGAACAAAGCGAAAGTGTAAAGGTAGACAATAGAGCAGCACGTTCTAATAGCTACTCAAGAGGTTAAAAATGTAACAGTTAAAATTTAAATAGTTAATTAGTATGAAAAAAGAAGTAAAAGATGCTTTAAACACACTTAAAATGTTTTTAGGTATGGAAGTAAAGCTAGAACAAATGATGTTAGTAGATGGTGTGACAACTATTGAATTTGACATTTTAGAGGCTGGACAATCTGTTATGATTGTAAACGAAGAGGATAGAGTTCCACTTCCTATTGGTGAGTATGAATTACAAGATGGTCAACTTTTAAAAGTTTTAGAAGATGGTATCATTGGTGAAATTGGTGCTAAACAAGAAGAAGTTGAAGAGCCTGAAACTCCTGAAGTTGAAGAAGAAGTTGAAATGGAAACTGAAAAGCCAGTTGCTAAGAAAGTAGTTGAGTCAACTGTAAAAGAAACTCACTTTTCTAAAGAAGAAAAAGAAAACTTAGAAAAAGAGATTGAAGAGTTAAAAGCTAAGATTACAGAACTTTCAAAAGTTGAAGAAGAAGTTGAAGAGGTTAAAGTTGAATTGAGCGAGGAAGAAGTTAAACCAATCACTTTCAATCCTGAAAACAAACAACAAGTAGAAGTAGTAAAATTAGGTAAAGGGAATTCAAAAATTAGTAACATACTAGAACAAGTTTATAAATTTAAATAACAAACAAAAATGGCGACAACAACAAACGTAACGACTACATACGCTGGTCAAGATTCAGGTAAATGGGTAGCAGCTTCATTGCTTTCTGCACCAACTTTATCAAAAGAATTAGTAACTATCATGCCTAACGTAAAGTATAAAGCTATACTTCACAAATTAGCAACTGATGGACTTTTAAAAGATGCTTCATGTGATTTCACTGCAACATCTACTGTAACTTTAACTGAGAGAGTTATTACTCCAAAAGAATTACAAGTTAACGTACAACTTTGTAAATCTGATTTTGTTGATACATGGGAAGCAATTGAAATGGGTTACTCTGCTCACGATGTACTACCTAAATCTTTTGCTGATTATCTTTTAGCTTACATGGCTGAAAAAGTTGCTGCTGCTAATGAGGTTGCAATTTGGAATGGTGCAACTGGTACAAGTGGTGAGTTCGATGGATTCATGACATTGTTAACTACTGATGCTGCTTTACCAGCTGCAAACGAGGTTGCTGGAACTACTTTAACTGCTGCTAACATTGTTACAGAATTAGGAAAAGTTGCAGATGCTATCCCAGCTGCTGTATACGGTAAAGAAGATTTAAGAATCTATGTATCACAAAATGCTTACAAATTATATGTACGTTCACTAGGTGGATTCGGTGCTTCTGGTTTAGGTGGGAATGGTTACGATGCTAAAGGTAATAACCAAGCATACGGAGACTTAATGTTTGATGGTATTCCATTAGTAGTAGCTGAGGGATTAACTGCAAATCAAATGTTAGCTGCTGAAAAATCTAACTTATTCTTTGGTACTGGTTTACTTTCAGACCAAAATGAAATTAAAGTTATTGATATGGCAGAATTAGATGGGAGTAAAAATTGTAGAATAATTATGCGTATGACCGCTGGTGTTCAATATGCAAATGTTGAAGATATTGTGACATACGGAATCACTAACGCAGCAAATTAATAATAATTAAATTTCAAATTAAGGGAGGGGTAAAATACTCCTCCTTTTTTTATAACTTAAAACTTTAAAAATATGGCTTGTTTATTAGCAAATGGTCGTGCAGAGGTTTGTAAAGATGTAGTAGGTGGTTTAGAAGCTATCTACTTCATTAATTACGGAGACATTACCGCTAAGACTTACGATGTTACAGATACAGATATGATTGCAACCGTTACTGGTGTATCTAACTTGTATAAATTTGAATTAAAAGGTACTAACTCATTTGAGCAAACTATCACTTCATCTAGAGAAAATGGAACTACATTTGTAGAGCAAACTTTATCAATTCAGTTGAAAAAGCAAGATGCTGCTACTACTAAGAATGTTAAATTATTAGCTTATGGTAGACCGAATATTGTTGTTAAAGACAATAACGGAAACTTCTTCTTAGCTGGTTTAGAGAGAGGAATGGATGTAACTACTGGTACTATCTCTAACGGTACTGCATTAGGAGATTTTAATGGTTATTCTTTGACTTTTGTAGGTCAAGAGAAAATACCAGCGAACTTCTTAGATTGTTCAACTGAAGCAGAGTTAATTACTTTGTTTAATACTGCTACTATCGTTGCTTCATAAGTAATGTAATAGAAATGAAAAAGGCTACTCGATTTGGGTAGCCTTTTTTTTGTTAAAACTTATAACATTCCATAAGAAACATTAAAACGTTTTCTTATTTCATTGTTAGGTGTAATATTCACTAAGGTCAATGCTATTTTCAACCTCATTGCCCCAAGCATCCCAACCTTGTAAGTTTTTTCTTGAAAACATTTCTAACTTATTCTCAAAATTAAATATCTTTTCAATTCTATCTATTGTTTCTAATGGCTTTTTGCTGTGCTTTGTTCTTTCAGCTTCAATTAATTGAAATATATTTTTAGCTTTTCGTTTATCAAACATTTTTCCCTTTGTTGCCAATAAACATATTTCCGTGTTCTTCATAGTCCAAGCACCCAAATTAGCACAAGTCTTTCCGTTTTTTGTTATTTTCTTCCACACAAAAACAACCGTTCTATATTTAAAACCCCATTTTTCAAAAAGTTCAAAAGCAAAAGGCAAATGGAAATCTGTAACCCACATAAACAAAGCACAATCATCAGCAGAAATGTTTTCAATTGGTAATTCTTTAATTTGGTTAATGGTCATAGTATTATACTGCTTATTTAGTTCTCTGCTTTTTCTACCATTATCTTGATAAACAGAATTACCAAACTTCCAGGCTGGGTCTGCGTAAATTATATTGTATTTTTTCATCTTTCGTTCTTTTAATCCGTTTACACTACACCTAACAATGTGTATAGTGCATTAAAACGTTTTCTTATTTCATTGTTATTCCTTTATAAACGTTCCATCAACTAACTTACCTTTACGCTCTTTTATCTCATTGTAGGCACTATTAACACATTCACTCATATTAAGTCCTAGTTGCTCACATAATATAATTAATACTATATTAATATCGCCTATTGCGTCAATCGTTTCATAAGGGTCTTTCTTTAGTAAAGCACTTGCTAACTCTCCTACTTCTTCAGTTAGCTTAATAAACTGCTTAGTAGCGTTCTCTTCTTTGATAAGACCTCTTTCATTTGCCCACTCGATAACTTTTCTTTCAATTACACTTTTCATAATCTTTGTTTTTAATAACCCATATCATAACATTCGCCAACTTTTGGTATGCTATACTCATTTTTAAAATTAAAGCTTCTATCCTTTTGAATTTCACTACAATCGTTAATAGTTGTTATAGGGCAATGGTAAGTTCCACTAGGGTCACTACTTTGTGCGTCACCTACTATGTAAAACTTTTTAACTGCAACGACTCTATCGCAATTACAATCTTGTTGTGTTTCTTGATTACTTTGTTCATTGGTTTTTATTTCTTCTTTTTGGCAACTAAACATAGTTACTAAACCTAATACTAATAATACTTTTTTCATAATCTTTGTTTTTAATTTCTACAAATATAATAATTATTTCTTACTTGAAACAAAAAAGTACAAAATTAGTTAATAGATATGCAAGTATTAACAACATCTACAAGCGAACAAAGTATAAAGGTTACAACTAGAGAAAGTTTAACCTCTGCTGATTTAATTGCTTTAACTAATGAGAATACTAAGGTAGTTGAATACATAGCTATTAATTCATATAGTGATGGTGGTTATTACACAATAGTAAATGCTAACTTTAATTTAAGTGAGGGTGTTTTTTATACGTTTAAAGTAAAGAACGGAGGTACATTAAACACTTTACAAGCTGAGGACTATGAAGAGGTTTTAACAGAGGCTAACGATGTAATTGAGTTGGATGGTGTTACAAGTACGCAAAGCATTAAACATTATGGTAGAATCTTTTGTACAGACCAACAAAACTACGATATAAATAACAACGAATACACTAGCAAAAGTAGTAATAACGATTTTCTATTCTTATGACAAACGACAATATTAAAATAGTAGAACTTTCTACTTATTCAGCACCTGAGATAACTGAGGACAAACGCAATGACTGGGTTAATTATGGTGACGAAAACAACTACTTTGAATTTCTAATTGATAGATATAGAAACTCTACGACTAACAACTCTATAATTAACAATATCTCTAGACTTGTTTATGGGTATGGTGTTGGTGCTTTAGATGGTGCTAAAAAGCCTAATGAGTACGCTCAGTTTGTTTCTATGTTCTCAAAAGACGATGTTAGAAAATTAGTATTAGAGCTTAAAATGTTAGGTCAATGTGCTTTACAAGTACACTATTCAAAAGATAGAAAAACTATTAAAAAAGTATTTCATATTCCAGTACAATTATTAAGACCTGAGAAATGCAATAAAGATGGAGAAATAGAAGCATACTATTATAGTGATAATTGGCAAGATGTTAAAAACTACGAGCCTAAAAGAATAGATGCTTTTGGTTTTGGAAGTAAAGAAGTTGAGATACTTTATATACAACCTTATAGTGTAGGTATGAAGTATTTTAGTAATGTAGATTACTTAGGTGCTATACCTTACACAGTTTTAGAAGAAGAGATAAGCGACTACTTAATTAATTTAGTTCAAACTGGTTTCAGTTCTCAAAAGGTTATTAATTTTAATAATGGTACACCTACACCTGAGCAACAAGATGAACTTTACAGAAGTGTTACGAATAAATTAACTGGTTCTAAAGGTGCAAAACTAATTGTATCTTTTAACGATAATAAAGATGCTTCTACAACAATAGATGACATACCTTTAAATGATGCACCACAACATTATGAGTATTTGAGTGAAGAGTCACAAAGAAAAATTATGTTAGGGCATAACGTAACTTCACCTTTACTTTTTGGTATAGCATCAACGAATGGATTTAGTTCAAATGCTGATGAGTTAAAGAATAGTTTTATCTTATTTGATAACTTAGTAATAAGACCGATGCAGGAATTATTGTGTGATGCTTTCGATAAGATATTAGCTTATAATGGTATTAGTTTAAACTTGTACTTTCAAACTTTAAAGCCTTTAGAGTTTAACGATAATGGAGTAAAAGATGAAAATCAAGAAGATGTTGAACTTTCAAGTCAAGAAGATAAAATTGATATTTCAGAATTTGGAGAAGATATTGACGAGGATGAATGGGTTTTAATTGATAGTCGTAAAGTAGATTATGAATTAGAGGATGAGTTAGATAATCACTTAGAAGAGTTAAATAATCAAAAAGAAAGTTTATTATCTAAGGTTGTTAATTTTGTTTCAACTGGTACTGCAAGACCTAACACAAAGAGTGAACAAGACACTCAAATGTTTAAACATAGATACAGATATTCAGGTAAAGTAGGAGCTAATTCAAGAGGTTTCTGTAAAAAGATGCTACAAGCTAATAAAGTATATCGTAAAGAGGATATAATAAACATGAACACTAAGGTAGTTAATGAGGGGTGGGGTCCAAAAGGTGCTGACACTTACGATATTTGGTTGTACAAAGGTGGAGGAGATTGTAATCATTTTTGGACTAGAGAAACTTATTTAAGAAAGTCAGATGTAAACAATCCTAATGCTAAGAAGTTCACACCAGCACAAGTAAGAAAAGCTGGTAAGACTTTAGGCACTGATGAAATAGCACCAAAAAACGAAAAGAAAGTATATCAAAAACCAAAAGATATGCCTTACAACGGATTCTTACCAACTAATAAAAGATTTAACTAATGGCAGAAGCATTATTAATACAACCAATAGATTTAAAACGATTTACTTTTGTAGATGGTAACTTAGATGTAGATAAGCTATTACAATTCGTTAAAATAGCACAAGACATTCACATACAAAGTTATTTAGGTACTGACTTATTAAACAAGTTGAAAGCTGACATTACTGCTGGTACTTTAAGTGGAAACTATTTAACATTATTAGAGACCTATGTTAAACCGATGTTGATTCACTTTGCTATGACTGAGTATCTACCATTTGCAGCGTATAACGTAACTAACAAAGGTGTTTACAAAAGCACTTCAGAGAATGCAGATAGTGTTGAGAAAAACGAAGTAGATTTTTTAATTCAAAAGTCTAGGAGTTTAGCAGAGAACTACGCTGAAAGGTTTGTAGATTACATGGTTTATAATCAATCTTTATTTCCTGAATACACAAGTAATTCGCAAAATGATATTTATCCAAATCATGGAAGTAATAATTTCACTAATTGGTATCTATGAAACAAAAAAGCAAATATAAAGTTAAAGAAGAGAACATTAAGAAGTTAGAATTATATCTTAAAAAGTTAGATGGCAGTAGAAAAGAAAATAAGTGAGTTAACGGCAAAGAGTACCGAGTTACAACCTTTAGATTTATTAGAGGTTAGTGAGTGGAATGGTGCAACTTACGACACCAAAAGTATTAGTGGTAGTGGATTTATTTTACATAAAAAAGTATCTATTGTAGCTGCCGACTTATTAACTGCAAATTCTTCTCCTATCAATTTAATTGATGCACCTGGTTCTGGAAAAGCATTAGATATTATTGATGTGCTTGTCAAGTTTAATTATGGAACAGTTGCTTTTGATGGTGCAAGTGGGACAGTTAATTTCAATGTAGATACTGCAAATGATGACTACTTTGAATATGCAGACTTATTAAGTCAAACTGCTGATAGTTTAGGATTTGCTTTTGGTAATTCTAACACTGAGAAAACAGTAGAAAATCAAGAGTTTCATTTAATAGCTAACAACGATAGTACGGTTGGAGACAGCACAATGGATATATACATAAATTATAGAATAATAACACTTTAAAATAAATAAAATGAGTTTACCAAATTTAGATAAGTTAGTAGCAAATAAAGGAGTATATGTTGTTAATGATACGGATGAAGCGACAAAGGTTATAGATGGTGTATTTGTATTAGAAGATACAGTAATAGCTAATTTAAAAGTAGGTGGTGTTGATGCTTTAAGTTCTTACGTTTCAACTCCAGCAACTGCTGTGAAAGCTGGTGCATACATCAGACCATTAGACGGTGTTCAATTCTCAGGTATTACTTTAACAAGTGGCTCTGTAGCTTTAATCTTAGGGTAATGATATACGGTTACGGAAATATGATAAGTGCCACTAATCGACTTTTTAGTGGTGGTGGTGGTGCTAACCCTAACTTTGAAATGACTATCGACACTACTAAAGCTGGTAGTGCCTCTAATACGTTTATATTACCAACTGTTAATAGTGGTACTTATGACGCTCTTATTGATTGGGGGGATGATTCAACAAGTGAGATAACTTCATGGAATGACCCAGACTTAACACACGTTTATTCGGTTGGAGGCATCTATAATGTTAAAATTTCAGGTAGTTTCCCACAAATAAAATTTGCCAATACTGGGGATAAATTAAAGTTAATGTCAATTAATAACTGGGGTAATTGTGGTTTTTTAAGTTTAGACAGTTCTTTTTATGGTTGTTCTAATTTAGAGATATATGCAACAGACACACTTAATTGTTCTAGTGTTACAAATATGTTTAGGTGTTTTTTTAGTTGTTCATCAATAACTAGCATACCTAATTTTAACACTTGGGACACTTCAAATGTTACTAATATGTCTCTTTCTTTTCGTTCTACTACTTCATTAAGTAGTTTAGACTTGTCAGGAATGGATTTTACTTCTTGTGTTAATTGGGGTGCATCAGGGGCAAATGGTGCATTTTGGCAGTCTGGTATTTCTAGTATTAATTTAACTGGTTTACTATTTAATAATTCATCTTTTACTTTTTCATCAGTTTTTAGTAGTTGTTCTAATTTAACAACTGTATCTGGTTTTGAAACTTTAGATTTTAGTTCATGTACTGAATTTTCATATGTATTTTATAGCTGCACAAGTTTAACTAGTATTAATTTAGTTGGATTGGATTTTAGTTCATGTACAAATTTTTATAGAACATTTTATGCAAATACTGCGTTTACTTTATTAGATGTTAGTAGCTGGACGTTAAATTCAGTTAATAATATAAGTATGGGTCAAATGTTTAGACTTTGTGGAACTAGAAATATTGTTGGATTAGACACTTGGAATATTGAAAAAGTAAATAACTTTTCAAGTTTCTTAATTAATTCAAAAATAACAACAACCGAATACGACAAACTATTAATTGCTTGGGATTCTCAAAACCCTGTGGATAGTTTAACTCCTAATTTTGGAACTTCAAATTATACTTTAGGAAGTGCAGCAGAAACTGCAAGAGCTTCATTGATAAGTACAGATTTATGGACAATTACCGACGGTGGAGGAATTTAATAATATAAGATATGATAATTACAGTAGTAAGTAAAGATAAGTTAACCATTACTTGGTGGATTGTTTACAATGAAGATAAATCAATAGTTAATTATGGTGTTACAGACCCCCCACAAGAAACTCAAACAGGCTTACCTTTAAATCAAGTTTTTGATGATGAAGCTAGTTGGTTATTAGTTTTAAAAAATGAATTTAATATAGTTCCTGAATAATGGAAGCACTTAACTACATATTCGTTGCACTTATTACAGTACTTTTTGGGGTTGTTAGACATTTCTTTAAAGACTTACACAATAAGTTTATAGAAAGCGAAAAGAAAAGTGAAGAGATTCATGATAAGGTAGTTAAGCTAGAGGGTAAGGTAGAGCGACTAGATGAGAAGATGCCTAGTGATATCGCCAACTTAGAAAAAGTAATGGATTTGAAATTTGAGCAATTCAATAAGCAATTCGAGGAGTTAACAAAAGCTATTAGGCACGCTGAAAGAACAATGACATCACAAGCTGAAGCATTTGTAAAGCTACTTCAAGAAGTTAGAAAATGAAAAAGCATATAATATCATTAGTTAACGACACGTTAAAAAAAGATGGTAAATGGAGTAGAACATCTTTAACTATGTTTTCAGCGTGGAAACTTGTTATTTTTATGGTTATCTTTGATTTGTACAAAGAAGGCTTTAGATATGATGTGTTTGTAACTATGGTGGGAGTTGCACTAGGAACTAAATTAACCGATTCAATAGGTAAACGAGTAGAGAAAAAATGAGATACAAAGAAATGTTAATTGTTTTATTGATAGGTGTTATAGTGTTCTTACTATTTCAAAAAAGACCAGTTTACAGAGCTGGTAGACTTCAAACTATTGAACACGTTATACATGGTAAAGATAGTATTATCTACAAGTGGAAAACTAAGATAGTAGAAGATAAAAGCAAAATTAGAGGTTTATCTAGTCAAGTAGATAGGTTAAAGGATAGTTTAAAGCTTGTTAAAGAGCTTAAAGATACTGTAAGGATAATAGAGTATCAAGATACTGTAATAGCACAACAAGACACGATTATAAGGTTTTATAAAGATTTAACTAGTAAATGTGATTCGATTATAATCGAACAAAATGAGGTTATAGAATTAAAAGATAGTGTTATATTTATTCAACGTGAAAGCATTAAGGACTTTACAAAGAAAAAGAAACGTAGAAAGCTAGGTGAAATAATAGTTGGAGTTGGTTTATTAACTTTATTTATAGTGAAATGAAAACAAGCGAAGAGGGTAAAGACTTGATTAAAATGTTTGAGGGTTTAAGACTTAAAGCATATAAATGTAGTGCTGGAGTGCCTACAATTGGTTTTGGTAATACTTTTTATGAAGATGGTACAAAAGTTAAAATGAATGATAATATAACTTTAGAACGTGCTAGGGAGTTATTTGAATTGCTTTTACCTAAATATGAAAAGATAGTATTAAGAAAACTTAATGTACAAATTAAACAAAACGAGTTTGATGCTTTAGTTTCACATACATATAACACTGGTGGCTCAAATACTTTGTTTAAATTGGTAAATAATAAAGCACCTAAAGAACAGATAAAGAATTGGTTTATAACTAAATATATTACTGCTAATGGTAAAAAGTTAAAAGGTTTAGAAAATAGAAGATTAAAAGAGTGGGAATTATATAATAAATAACTATCTTTAAGTATTCATAATTTTTTTTTTGTTTTTTAGGGTGCTAGTCTTAGTTGATTAGCACCCTTTTTTTTAATACTCTAATTTACTGAAAAAATAAGGTTCTAAAACTACTCTTGCACCACTATCTTTTATGTGTTCTAAAACAAAACCACGTCTACCACGTTTGAAATTTGTTTGTACCCATTCAGAACTAGGAGATAAAGCTGGATAGTTAAAATAATCAAAATC
>Ga0208898_1001118_pt1 | contig 18369 bp, 9 predicted proteins | sample VirMetDEL_Mar_4_FD_184513 | JGI IMG/M metagenome (GOLD analysis project Ga0208898, IMG submission 184513) | Aqueous microbial communities from the Delaware River and Bay under freshwater to marine salinity gradient to study organic matter... | ecosystem: Environmental > Aquatic > Marine > Coastal...
GAAAAAATGGATCCTTGGATTCAACCTATCTACCAAAATATGTACGCCTTATATGATAAGGTAAAAATTGAAAAACTTATTGAAGACGGGAAAATTGAAATTGTACCTTTAGCATTTATGCGAGGTAGAACATTTTTGGATTCCTGTATTATTGTAGATGAGGCCCAAAACGTTACACACGAACAAATGGAAATGATTGCTACTCGTATTGGTTTACGAAGCAAAATGATTGTTTGTGGAGATGACCATCAAGTAGACTTAAAATCAAGAAGAGAATCAGGGTTTAGATTTTTATACACAGCTTCCCGTAAAGTAAAAAACATGACTGGGATTACATTAGTTGAAAATCATAGAGATCCAATTGTAGATGATTTAATTCAAGTATACGAGGATGCTGCCGAACAAGGAATTACATTAGGTTCATCAGGTACAAGCGGAAAATCCAGAAAAGGATAATCAGGCCATTTTTTACAATATTTATAACAAAAATATACAATGGCTAATATCCCAATCTATCCAGGTTCATCATCTTTTACTGCTGGGGATACTCCTTTTGGGTTCTATGATAGTGATGTTGCATTTTCTACAGATGCTGATAGATTTGCTACATTTGCAGCCCGCCGATTAGGATATCCTATAGTAGACGTTGAACTCCAAGATATAAATTTCTATGCTGCTTTTGAAGAAGCTGTAACAATTTACGGTAATGAGGTATATGCTTATAAAGTAAGACAAGATTACTTATCTTTAGAAGGAGCAAATATTTCAACAGATATTCCTGATGTAAATGGTAGTTCTTCACTAGCATTTTCAGCTATTACTCCTAATATGGGGGTAATTATCAAATTATCAGAACAATATGGTACTGAAGCTGGAACTGGTGGTAATGTAGATTGGCATACGGGTTCTATTCCTTTAACAGCTTCTGTTCAAGATTATGATTTAAATGCTTGGGCCGTTTCAGAAGGATATGCTGATAAAGATATTGAAATTAAAAGGGTATTTTATGAAGCACCTCCTGCAATCGTAAAATTCTTTGATCCTTATGTAGGAACAGGAGAAGGTGTAATGAATTTAATGGATAGTTTTGGTTGGGGTAATTATTCACCTGCAATCAATTTCGTATTAATGCCTATTAATTACGATTTACAAGTTATCCAACAAATTGAATTGAATGATCAAATTAGAAGATCAAATTTCTCATTTGAAGTTCAAAATAATAAATTAAGGATATTCCCAATTCCAACAGCTGAAAGTCTTACTGAAATGCCTAATTTATATTTCCAATATCTATTAAAATCAGAAAGATTAGCTAATAGTATTACTGGGAACTCAGGTTCTATTTCAAATGTATCAAACGTTCCTTATGCAAACCCTATTTATACACAAATTAATTCTGTAGGTAGAAGTTGGATATTTGAGTATGCTTTAACATTATGTAAAGAAATGTTAGGATATATTCGTGGTAAATACCAAACTGTTCCTATTCCCGGAGCAGATGTTACTATGAACCAAGCTGATTTATTATCATCAGCTACAAGTGATAAACAAGCATTAATTGATAGATTAAGGGCTTATCTTGATGAAACTTCAAGAGAAAAATTGTTAGAAAGAAGATCATTGGAAACGGATTACAGACAAAAAGAATTATCTCAGGTTCCGTTCCCAATTTACATAGGATAATATGGCATTATTTGGAGCTGAAAGAGATATAAGTCTATTTAGACACATAAATAGAGAACTGATGGGTGATATAATCACCCAACAGTGTTCCTTCTATAAATTTAAAATAGAAGAAACTAAAATTAATCTCTATGGTGAAGCTGCCGAAGAAAAATATTACATGGGTCCTGTTTTATTGAATTGTTTAGTAGAAAGACGAGATCAAGAATATCCTGAAACAGATTTAGGTACTGACTTTAATTGGGGTGCTACATTTAAATTCTTACGTGATGATTTATTAGATAAGAATAAAGACTTTAACGTAGATACCGCTATTTATGGAGCTGATTTGGTTCCAGAAGTAGGAGATATTATCATGTATAATGAAGGATATTATGAAGTAGATAATATAATTTCTAACCAATATTTTGTTGGTAAGAATCCTGATTATCCAAATGAAGTTAATCCACTTAACCCTGGGTTAGATAAATTTGGTTCTTCTATTTCAATTATTTGTGAAACACATTACGTACCAGCTGATAAAGTAGGTATTACACAAGAAAGATATATTTAATGGCTGAAAGAGGAAAAATACCGACACCTAAATCCCAAAGAGAAATTAGTATTTCTTTACAGGATCCTTACGTTAATCCTGAAACAGGAGAAACTAGAGGTAATCCTAATGACACTCCTCGTATTAATAGAGGTAATCAAGTATCATTTAGAGATGATACTAGTAAACCTTTTTCTTTAGGTTTTAAAGAAATTGATGAAGCTATTTTCTATTATATGGAAAATGTAATTAAACCTAGAGTTCAACAAAATGGTGTAGTACAAAAAGTACCTGTGATTTATGGTTCTCCTGAAAGATGGGCACAAATTCAAAAAGAAGGATACTATAGAGATAAGAAAGGTAAAATTATGATGCCTCTTATCACATTTAAAAGAAATAATATACAAAAAGATAGAACTGTAGCTAATAAGTTAGATGGTAATATTCCAAACCAAGTTCAAATCTTTTCTAAAACTTATAGTAAACAGGATGTTTACAGTAATTTTAATTTGTTAAATGGTAGAACTCCTGAAAAACAATATTATGCTGTGGTTGTTCCTGATTATGTAACTATAAATTACGATTTTATTATATCGACTTATTATATAGAACAACTTAATAAATTAATTGAAGCATTTAACTATGCCTCAGATTCGTATTGGGGTAATCCTGAGCGTTTTAAATTTAGAGCTAGAATTGATAATTTTTCAACCCCAACAGAAATAGTTTCAGGAGGTGAAAGAACAGTTAAAGCTAATTTTAGTTTAAAACTTTATGGTTATATTGTGCCTGATACAGTACAAAAAGAATTAGTAGCATTGAAGAAATTTAGTAATAAAACTCAAATTATATTTAGTATGGAAGCCGTTTCAAGTATTAACGATATCATTCCCCCAGTAGAAAATAGTCCAGAAATACAAAGTGATGCAAGTCCTACTTCTTTTGAAGAATAATACTAATTTCGTTAATATTTATAAATAAAAATGAGCATCCTACTAAGATTAAATAAAGGCTCCGAATTAACTTTCCAGGAAGTAGACGGCAATTTTCAGTCGCTCTACTATTCTAGCTCATTGTCTGGGAATGTAATTAATTTTTATTATACAGGTAGTAACCCTCCTATTTCTCATAGTATAGATTTAACTGGGATGCCAGGTCTTGGAGGAGTTCAAGTATATTATAATAATACTCAAGTAAATTTTGCTCAATCCTTTTATTTTACAGGTTCAGGGGTTGAAGTTACAGCTCTTTCTGGGGGTGGAGTAGAAATTCATATCCCAGAAGCCGATTCAGCTGGTGGTAGTGATAAAACAGTCCAATTTGCAACGGGTTCAGCCTCTGACTTAAATTTAAGTGGCTCTGGTAATTTTACATTTGATTATAATACAGGAGAACTTGGTTTAACAGGTTCAATGCATATTAAAGGAACTGATCCTTTTACTATTGATTCTTTAACTGAAAGAGCAGATCTACTCACAGTAGCAACATACGATACTACAACAGGAAAAATACAATATAGAACCCTTCCAGGATCTGGTGGTGGATCTGGTACTTCAGGTACTTCAGGTACAGCAGGTTCTGCAGGTACATCAGGTACTTCAGGAACAAGTGGTACAGCAGGTTCTTCAGGAACTTCAGGTACTTCAGGTTTAAATGGAACAAGTGGTCAAACTGGTTCTTCAGGTACAAGTGGTCAATCAGGAACTTCGGGTACGGCTGGTATAACTGGTACAAGTGGTACAAGTGGTCTTTCAGGTAGTTCAGGTACTTTTGGTTCACATGGTCAATCTGGTTTATCTAGAACTAGTGGAACATCAGGTACATCAGGTACAACAGGTACAAGTGGTACATCTGGTTCTTCAGGCACAACAGGTACTTCAGGAACTAGTGGTTCAAGCGGTACTTCAGGTACCAATGGAGAAAATGGTACATCAGGTACAACAGGAACTTCAGGAACTTCAGGAACTTCAGGAACTAGTGGTTCAAGCGGTACTTCAGGTACCAATGGAGAAAATGGTACATCAGGTACAACAGGAACTTCAGGAACTTCAGGTTCTTCAGGTACAAGTGGTACTTCGGGTACAACAGGTAGTTCAGGTACTTCAGGTACTGCAGGTGCTGATGGTGCTTCAGGTATAAGTGGTACAGCGGGTTCATCAGGTACATCAGGTACAGATGGTGGATCTGGTACTTCAGGAACTACAGGTACGTCTGGTTCTTCAGGAACTTCAGGTACTAGTGGTTCAACTGGTACATCAGGTACAGCAGGAGATAGTGGAGCTGCTGCAATCTCAGGTACAAGCGGATCTTCAGGTACATCTGGTACAGACGGAGGTTCAGGTACCTCAGGTACTAGTGGTTCTTCAGGTACAGCCGGTACATCAGGAGAATCAGGAGCAAATGGTACCTCAGGATTAAGTGGTACAAGTGGAACAAATGGTTCTACAGGTACATCAGGACAAGATGGGGTAGCTGGAGTTAGTGGTACATCAGGATCTTCAGGTACATCTGGTACAGACGGAGGTTCAGGTACTTCAGGTACAGCTGGAACAAGTGGTTCATCAGGTACTTCAGGTACAAGTGGTACCTCAGGTAGTACTGGTACAGCAGGTACATCAGGACAAAGTGATGTTTCAGGGGTTAGTGGTACCTCAGGTTCTTCAGGAACAAGTGGTATTTCAGGTGCTTCAGGTTCATCAGGAACTTCAGGTACTTCAGGAAAAAATGGTACAACAGGTACATCCGGTACTTCAGGTTCTTCAGGAACTACTGGTACAGCCGGAGATAGCGGTGCTGCTGCTGTAAGTGGTACTTCAGGTTCATCGGGTACCTCAGGTACAGATGGTGGATCAGGTACTTCAGGTACTTCAGGTACATCAGGTTCCTCAGGTACATCAGGTCAAGAAGGTACAAATGGTACTTCAGGATTATCAGGTACTTCGGGTACTAATGGTAGTATAGGTACTTCAGGACAAGATGGAGTAGCAGGTATTTCAGGTACTTCAGGATCTTCAGGTACTTCAGGAACAGATGGAGGTAGTGGTACCTCAGGTACATCAGGTACTTCAGGTTCATCAGGAACTTCAGGAGATAGTGGAACAAACGGTACATCAGGTACTTCAGGTTCATCAGGTACCTCAGGACAAAGTGGCGTTTCAGGAGTTAGTGGTACAGCAGGTTCATCTGGTACATCAGGTACAGACGGAGGTAGTGGTACCTCAGGTACTTCAGGTACTTCAGGTAGTGCCGGTACATCAGGTCAAGAAGGCACTGCAGGTACTTCTGGTTTATCAGGTACTTCAGGAACAAATGGTTCAGTAGGTACCTCAGGACAAGATGGTGTTTCAGGTATAAGCGGTACAGCAGGTTCATCAGGTACATCAGGTACAGATGGTGGATCAGGAACAAGTGGTTTAAGTGGTACCTCAGGTACTACAGGTTCAACTGGTACTAGTGGAGATACATTCTCAGGTGGTACTTCAGGATTATCAGGTACTTCAGGAACTACAGGTTCAAGTGGTACCTCAGGTACAGCAGGAGCCGATGGTGCTTCAGCAATTTCAGGTACTTCAGGTTCATCTGGTACAAGTGGTACTGATGGAGGTTCAGGTACAAGTGGTTTAAGTGGTACAAGTGGTACAACAGGTAGTACAGGTACTTCAGGAGAAACATTCTCAGGTGGCACATCAGGTAAAGCAGGTACTTCGGGTACTACAGGTTCAAGCGGTACCTCAGGTACAGCAGGAGCAGATGGTGCTTCAGCAATAAGTGGTACAAGTGGATCTTCAGGTACATCAGGTACTGATGGAGGTTCAGGTACAAGTGGTACTTCAGGTAGCGCAGGTACATCAGGTCAAGAAGGTACAAATGGTACTTCAGGATTATCAGGAACTTCAGGTACAACTGGTAGTTCAGGTACTTCGGGTACAGCCGGAGATAATGGAGCTTCAGCAATAAGTGGTACAAGTGGATCTTCAGGTACTTCAGGTACTGATGGGGGTTCAGGTACAAGTGGATTAAGTGGTACTTCAGGAACTGCAGGTTCAACAGGTACTTCAGGAGAAACATTCTCAGGTGGCACATCAGGTAAAGCAGGTACTAGTGGTACAACTGGTAGTTCAGGTACTTCAGGTACAGCTGGAGCTAGTGGTGCTTCAGCAGTTTCAGGTACTTCAGGATCTTCAGGTACATCAGGTACTGATGGAGGTTCAGGTACAAGTGGTTTATCAGGAACTTCAGGTACTACAGGTTCAACTGGTACCTCAGGAGACACAGGAGCATCAGGTACTTCAGGTGCAAATGGTACTTCAGGTACAACAGGTTCAAGTGGTACATCAGGAACAAATGGAGCATCAGGTGCTTCAGGGGTTTCAGGAACAGCAGGTTCATCAGGAACTAGTGGTACAGATGGAGGAAGCGGTACTTCAGGTGTAGCTGGTACTAGTGGTACAACAGGTAGTACAGGTACTTCAGGAAAAAATGGAAATAATGGCACATCAGGTTTAGCTGGTACTAGTGGTACAACTGGTAGTTCAGGTACTTCGGGTACAGCAGGAGCCGATGGTGCATCAGGTATAAGCGGTACAGCAGGTTCATCAGGAACTAGTGGTACAGACGGAGGTAGTGGTACTTCTGGTTTAAGTGGTACAAGTGGTACAACAGGTAGCACGGGTACTTCAGGAGACACAGGAGCATCAGGTACTTCAGGTAAAGCAGGTACAAGCGGAACAAATGGTTCAGCAGGTACCTCAGGTAAAAATGCAAATTCAGGTACAAGTGGTACTTCAGGAACTAGTGGTTCTTCAGGTACAGCAGGTACTTCAGGAGATAGCTTTGAATCAGGTACTTCAGGTACTGCTGGTACAAGTGGTACATCAGGTTCAACTGGTACTTCAGGTACAGCTGGAGATAGTGGTGTTGCTGCTGTAAGTGGTACAAGTGGATCTTCAGGTACATCAGGTACTGATGGAGGTTCAGGAACTTCAGGTTTATCAGGTACTTCAGGTACAGCGGGTTCAACTGGTACTTCAGGAGAAACATTCTCAGGTGGTACTTCAGGTAAAGCTGGAACATCAGGTACAACAGGTTCAAGTGGTACTTCAGGTACTGCAGGTGCTAGTGGTGCTTCAGCAGTTTCAGGAACAGCTGGTTCATCTGGTACAAGTGGTACTGATGGAGGTTCAGGAACAAGTGGTGTATCTGGTACAAGCGGAACAAATGGTTCAGCAGGTACTTCAGGAGAAAATGGAATAAAGGGTACCTCAGGCTTAGCAGGTACTTCAGGAACTACAGGTAGCTCAGGTACCTCAGGAACTGCAGGTGATAGTGGTGCTTCGGGCGTTAGTGGTACTGCAGGTTCATCAGGTACATCAGGTACAGATGGTGGATCAGGAACTTCAGGATTAAGTGGTACTTCAGGTACTACAGGTTCAGCAGGAACATCAGGTGAATCAGGTATTATAGGTACAAGCGGTAAATCCGGGACTTCAGGTACTAATGGTTCAGCAGGTACTTCAGGTAAAAATGCTGCTTCAGGAACTTCTGGTTTAAGTGGTACTTCAGGTACTGCAGGTTCTACTGGTACATCAGGTACTTCAGGAGACACAGGAGCATCAGGCACTTCAGGTAAATCTGGTACTTCAGGTACTTCAGGTTCTACTGGTACATCAGGTACAACAGGAGACTCAGGAGCAGCAGCAATTTCAGGTACTTCAGGATCTTCAGGTACATCAGGTACTGATGGAGGTTCAGGTACAAGTGGTGTATCTGGTACAAGCGGAACAAATGGTTCGGTAGGTACAAGTGGTAATTTAGGAGCTTCTGGTACCTCAGGAAAAGCAGGTACTTCTGGTACAAATGGTTCGGCAGGTACAAGCGGTAAAAATGGTGCAGATGGTACTTCAGGTGCTTCAGGAGTTTCAGGAGTAAGTGGTACAGCAGGTTCTTCAGGAACTAGCGGTACAGACGGAGGTTCGGGTACATCAGGAAAATCAGGTGTATCAGGAACTTCAGGAACAAATGGTTCAGCAGGTACTTCAGGAAATACAGGTGCTTCAGGTACAAGTGGTAAAGCTGGTACTTCAGGAACAAATGGTTCAGCGGGTACTTCAGGTAAAAACGCAGGTTCAGGTACAAGTGGTACTTCAGGAACTAGCGGTTCTTCAGGTACAGCAGGTACTTCAGGAGATAGCTTTGAATCAGGTACTGCTGGTACTAGTGGTACTAGTGGTACAACTGGTAGTTCAGGTACTTCAGGTACAGCTGGAGCTAGTGGTGCATCTGCAGTAAGCGGTACTGCAGGTTCATCAGGAACTAGCGGTACAGACGGAGGTTCAGGAACTTCAGGATTATCAGGTACTTCTGGTACAAATGGTTCAGCAGGTACAAGTGGTAAAAATGGTAATTTAGGAACCTCAGGTAAAGCAGGTACTAGTGGTACAAACGGTTCAACAGGTACCTCAGGTAAAAATGGTGGATCAGGCACTTCAGGAAAATCAGGTGTATCAGGTACCTCAGGAACTACAGGTTCATCTGGAACTTCAGGACAAAATGCAAATTCAGGTACCTCAGGCAAATCAGGCACTTCAGGAACAAATGGTTCAGCAGGTACAAGCGGTAAAAATGGTAATTTAGGTACATCAGGAAAAGCAGGAACTTCAGGTACAACAGGTAGTTCAGGTACTTCAGGTACAGCTGGAGCTAGTGGTGCTTCAGCAGTTTCAGGAACAGCTGGTTCATCCGGTACAAGTGGTACTGATGGAGGTTCAGGAACTTCAGGTTTATCAGGTACTTCTGGTACAAATGGTTCAGCAGGTACTTCAGGAAACACAGGCGCTTCGGGCACAAGTGGTAAATCAGGCACCTCAGGAACAAATGGTTCAGCAGGTACCTCAGGTAAAAATGCAGGTTCAGGTACAAGTGGTAAATCAGGTACTTCAGGTACTACAGGTTCATCTGGAACTTCAGGACAAAATGCAAATTCAGGCACCTCAGGCAAATCAGGTACTTCAGGTACTAATGGTTCAACAGGTACTTCAGGTAAAAATGGAGGTTTAGGTACATCAGGAAAAGCAGGAACTTCAGGTACAACAGGTAGTTCAGGTACTTCAGGTACAGCTGGTGCTAGTGGCGCATCTGCAATAAGTGGTACTTCAGGTTCATCTGGAACTTCAGGTACAGACGGAGGTTCAGGAACTTCAGGATTATCAGGTACTTCTGGTACAAATGGTTCTACGGGTACTTCAGGAAATACCGGTGCTTCAGGCACAAGTGGTAAATCAGGCACCTCAGGAACAAATGGTTCAGCAGGTACTTCAGGTAAAAATGCAAATTCAGGTACAAGTGGTAAATCTGGAACTAGTGGTACATCAGGATCTTCAGGTACAACAGGTACCTCAGGTGTTGATGGTTTAGCAGGTGAATCTGGTTTAAGTAAAACATCAGGTACAAGTGGATCTTCAGGAACTACTGGTACAACAGGTGATAGTGGAGCTTCAGGTGTAAGTGGTACTTCAGGTTCATCTGGTACAAGTGGTACTGATGGGGGTAGTGGTACTTCAGGTTTATCAGGTACATCAGGTACTACAGGTTCAAACGGAACATCAGGTAAAAACGGAGGAAATGGCACCTCAGGTAAAGCTGGAACAAGCGGTACAAATGGTTCAGCAGGTACTTCAGGTAAGAATGGTGGATCGGGTACTTCAGGTAAATCAGGATTATCGGGCACATCAGGAACTACAGGTTCAGCAGGTACTTCAGGACAAAATGCTAATTCAGGTACCTCAGGTAAATCTGGTACTTCAGGAACAAATGGTTCAGTAGGTACTTCAGGTAAAAATGCAAATTCAGGCACCTCAGGAAAAGCTGGTACAAGTGGTACAACTGGTAGTTCAGGTACTTCAGGAACTGCAGGTGCTAGTGGTGCTTCAGCAGTTTCAGGAACAGCAGGTTCATCAGGAACTAGTGGTACAGACGGAGGTAGCGGTACTTCAGGTTTATCAGGTACATCAGGTACACAAGGATCAGCAGGAACTTCAGGTAAGAACGGAGGAAATGGTACATCAGGCAAATCAGGTACTTCTGGTACAAACGGTTCAACAGGTACCTCAGGTAAAAATGGTGGATCGGGTACTTCAGGTAAATCAGGTGTATCAGGAACTTCAGGAACTACGGGTTCAGCAGGTACTTCAGGTAAGAATGGAGGTTCAGGTACCTCAGGCAAATCAGGTACTTCAGGTACTAATGGTTCAACAGGTACTTCAGGTAAAAACGGAGGAAACGGTACCTCAGGCAAATCAGGTACTTCTGGTACAACTGGTAGTTCAGGTACTTCAGGTACAGCTGGTGCTAGTGGTGCATCTGCAGTAAGTGGAACAGCAGGTTCATCAGGTACAAGTGGTACTGATGGAGGAAGCGGTACTTCAGGTAAATCAGGTGTATCCGGTACTACAGGTTCAAATGGTACTTCAGGTAAAAACGGAGGAAACGGTACATCAGGAAAAGCAGGTACAAGCGGAACAAATGGTTCAGCAGGTACAAGCGGTAAAAATGCAGGTTCAGGTACAAGTGGTAAAGCTGGTACAAGTGGTACATCAGGATCTTCAGGTACATCCGGTACAAGTGGTGTTGATGGAGCAGCTGGTTTATCAGGATCTAGTAAAACATCAGGAACAAGTGGTTCAAATGGTACTTCAGGTAAAAATGGTGCTTCAGGTACCTCAGGAAAAGCCGGTACATCAGGAACTTCAGGTGCTTCAGGTGCCTCAGGTGTAAGCGGAACTTCAGGATCTTCAGGTACATCAGGTACAGACGGAGGTAGTGGTACTTCAGGAAAATCAGGTATATCCGGTACTACAGGTTCAAATGGTACTTCAGGTAAAAACGGAGGAAATGGTACATCAGGTAAATCAGGTGTATCCGGTACTACAGGTTCAAATGGTACTTCAGGTAAAAATGGTGGATCAGGTACTTCAGGTAAATCAGGTGTATCAGGAACTTCAGGAACAAATGGTTCAGCAGGTACTTCAGGTAAAAATGGAGCATCAGGTACATCAGGTAAATCAGGTGTATCAGGAACAAATGGTTCAAATGGAACCTCAGGTAAAAATGGAGGAAGCGGTACTTCAGGAAAATCAGGTACTTCAGGTACTAATGGTTCAACAGGTACTTCAGGTAAAAATGGGGGTTCAGGGACTTCAGGTGCTTCAGGTGTATCCGGAGTAAGTGGTACAAACGGATCTTCAGGTACATCAGGTGTAGATGGTGGTTCAGGTACATCAGGAAAATCAGGCCAGTCAGGAACTACAGGTTCAGCAGGTACTTCAGGTAAAAATGGAGCATCAGGAACTTCAGGAAAATCAGGTGTATCAGGAACAAATGGTTCAGCAGGTACTTCAGGAGTTAATGGAGGTAATGGTGGATCAGGAGTTTCAGGTACAAGTGGTACCTCAGGTTCAGGTGGTACCTCAGGAGTTAATGGTGGATCAGGTACTTCAGGTAAAGCAGGTACTAGTGGAACAAATGGTTCAAATGGAACCTCAGGTAAAAACGGAGGAAGCGGTACTTCAGGAAAATCAGGTGTATCAGGAACTACAGGTTCAAATGGTACTTCAGGTAAAAATGGTAATTCAGGAACATCAGGTAAAAATGGTACCTCAGGAACTTCAGGTGCCTCAGGAGCTTCAGGTGTAAGTGGTACAAATGGATCTTCAGGTACATCAGGTGTAGACGGTGGTTCAGGTACTTCAGGAGATAGTGGTACTTCAGGTAAAAACGGTACTAACGGTACATCAGGTAAAAATGGTACAAGTGGTACATCAGGTACTCCAGGTACTTCAGGTACAAGTATAAATGGTACAAGTGGTATTAGTGGTGGTGCATTTAACAATTATGGAAATTATTTAGTATACACTGTAACTGCTACTACAGTACAATCAGTTGATTTTGTTACTGCTGATAATACTACAGATTTAATGGATGTAAATGGTAAATTACACTTTAATGCCATATCTGCTACTAATGGAACAACTGTTAATATAGCTAATAACTCAGTAATGGGTGAGGTAGTGTATTTTGGTACTACTACTGTGGATGCAGGAAATATGTATGTTTGGAGAAATGGTGTCTGGACTACTTCCGATGCTCAGGGTGTAGATTACCGAGCTGAAAATATGTTAGCTATAGCAGTAGGTACTGGTCCTGCTAATGAAGTAGGTATGTTAATTAGAGGATTTGCTAGATATAGTTCAATATTTACTTCATTACCTACTCAAGGATATCCAATATGGTTAGGTAGCACATCAGGTAGATTCCAAGCTTCAGCACCCACAAATCCTAATGATTGGGTTAGAATTGTAGGATATTGTGTTGATCAAACTAACGATATAGTATATTTTAATCCTGATAATACTTGGGTTAAAATAGCATAAAAATAAAAGGTATGTATTACTTATCACAAAGTTTAACATTTGAAGAAGATAAAATATACTTCACATCCCCATCAGGTGAACAACGTGAAGTAATGATGGACTGGGAAGATGGCTTAATGTCATCTTCTGCAGCTTACGTTACTCAAAATGGAGGTGATATTTTAGAAATTGGATTTGGTATGGGCATTTCAGCAGATTATATTCAATCTGCTTCTATTACTTCTCATACTATTATAGAAAATCACCCAGATATTATCTCTAAAGCTCAAACATGGGCATTAGATAAATCTAATGTAACTATTGTAACTGGGAGTTGGTATGATAATTTAGATATCTTATCAACTTATGATGGAATTTTTTATGATACTTATGGAGATGAACATAACAAACATTTTAGTTCTTCTTTATCTCAATTAACAAAAGAAGGAACTGTTGTAACTTGGTGGAATAACTTGCCTACCTCATCTAACTTTTTTAATATTCCGGGTGTAGAATATCAAACAATAAGTGTATCTCCACCATCAAACTTATATTTTAATTCTTCGGAATATTATTTACCTAAAAAACAGTTTTAAAAATGCCAACAGTAAGTGTAAACGCATCTAGAGAAGGAACAATTGCTGGACCTTACCTCCCAGTTTGGTTTGATGCAAGAAATGATCCTACGGGTGCAAATGCAATTAATAGAACTTCTCCTACTGTAGATACCTTTGCTATTGCTTCTGAATATATTTCTAGTAGAGCAGGAGATCAATATAGAGTAACAAGAGCTTATTTTTATTGGAATTTATCTGCTTATGCTGGAAATATTACAGCTATAGATATGAATATCGATCTTGTAGGAAGTGGTACTCCCCTAGCAATCCAACCAGCACAAAGTGTTTTAGCTTTTGGAGGAAATGGAGGTTCTTCTTTAGTTACAAATGAATTTGATATTAATATTCCTACTCCCCCATCCCCACCGGCATATTCCGCTTCACCTTTTACAAATAATGCTGGTATTGTTACTACAACTTTAAACCCTACAGCTATTACTGATGCTAATAATAATGGATTTTTAATTATCCAATTAGTAGAGTTTGATTATGATTATCCTGATAATGATCCAACACCCTTTGGATATCAACAATATTATGCTGGTATTAATTTTGCTTTTGGTACTAACACTTTAGATGTAACTTATACTGCAGGATATGCTAATCAAGTAAATAATGTTGATGGTGCTGATATTGGTGAAGTAATAGGTGTTGCTGGAGGTAGTATTGGTGAAATAATGAATACTTAAATTTGGTTTATTAAAAAATAAATGTTATATTATATAAAATTACTTAAGTTATATGAAAAAACTGCTTTATGTAGCTCCACACTTATCGACTGGGGGTTTACCTCAATATTTAGTTAAAAAGGTAGAATTACTTAAACAAGAATTTGAAATACATCTTGTTGAATGGGTAGATTGTACTGGGGGTGTTCTAGTGGTTACAAGAAATAAACTTGTAGATTTAGTTGATTCTGATAAATTTTATACCCTTCAAGAAAACAAGTTTAAGCTATTAGATATTGTTAATAAAGTAAAACCGGATATTGTTCATTTAGAGGAAATTCCGGAATTCTTTATGGATAGTGAAGTAGCTCAAAAACTATATAACCCTAATCGTGATTATTATATTGTAGAAACCTCTCACGATTCATCATTTAATACAGACAATAAACGATTCTTCCCAGATAAGTTTATGTTTGTATCTAATTGGCAAATCCAACAATACAAAGATTTAGATATTCCTAAAGTATTAGTTGAATATCCTATTGAATATATTGATCGTCCTAATAGGGAAAAAGTATTAAAAGAGTTAGGTTTAGACCCTAATAAAAAACATATTCTCCACGTTGGTTTATTTACACCCCGAAAAAATCAAGCAGAGTTTTTTGAATATGCTAAAGCATTACCGGAGTATGAATTTCATTGTTTAGGAAATCAAGCAGATAATTTTAAACATTATTGGGAACCTTTAATGAAGGATAAACCCGATAATTTAACATGGTGGAATGAACGTACTGATGTAGATAGATTCTACCAGTCAATGGATTTATTTTTATTTACTTCACGAGGTACAGCTAATGATAAAGAAACTATGCCTTTAGTTATTCGTGAAGCTTTATCATATCAAATACCACAATTGTTATATAATTTGCCTGTTTATCTTAATTATTTTGATAAATTTAATACTATAAATTATTTAGAATTTGATAATTTTGATAAAAATTGTGAATTAATTAAATTACAACTTAGTGATAATCCTGTTGTAGAACAATATGATGAAGTGTTTATTATATCCACATACCCTGCAACTGATAGTGTAGTAAATACAACACTAGACTGTGTAAAAGCGGTACAAAAACACGGATATAAGGCAATTTTAACATCACATATCCCAATCCCAGAAGTATTACAAAAACAAGCAGATTATTGTGTTGTTGATAAAAATAACGTTTTAACTAAGCATACTTTTTACACAAATTTTTATTGGAATAGTGATCAATATAATGCTACTGTTAATTTAAAAGGTGAAGGAAATGATGTTTATCATGGTCCTGCAGTTTATACAAACAATTACAATGGTGCCGCATTAGCTTCTCAATTAGGATTTGAAAAGGCATATTTCCTCAATTATGATTATATTCTAAAAAATAAAGAAGGAATTCAAAATGTTTCTCAAATTTTAAATAAAAAAGATTTTTACTTTGGCAAACACCATCCTGCTGAAGGGGATGCTTTATACACATACTTCTTTGCAGCTAATCCTAGAGTATTCCATTCTAAATTATACCCCATTATAACAGGAAAAGGATATGATTTGCTAATGGAAATTTATGGTTCTGAATCTAATGGTTTAGAAAATTTATTCCACCATATCTTTAAAAATGAAGGATCAATCTACAGGGAAGAAGAGTCTGTATTTGAATCTAAAACAAAAGAAATATTTAATTTTAAAGATTTTTCTCGCGTAGAATATTTTACAATTTTGTCTACAAACGTTCCTAACCATTTTGCTCCTTATTTTTATATCTCAAATAGTAAAGATAGTAGAACTGTTTATTACAAGGTTTATAAAGATAATGAGTTAATTATTGAACGCACCTTAAATGTAGATCAAAAATATTCATTCTGGGATTTACTTAAATTTGATGGGGAATATGAAGTTAAATTTGAAATCCAAGATGAATACTCTACAGAAACTAAAACCTTTAAAATAGATCAAAAATATTTTAATAATTTACCTCAAAATGGTGTATTTGAATGGAAAGGAGAAATTCCTAAACCTAAAATTAAATTAATGCATTTAGTTACTGATCCTTATAATAATCCTAAAGAGATAAAATCAGTAGATAATATTAAAAAATTTTGTAAAGCAACAGATATCGAGTACGAACAACGTGTAAACAGAATTTGGACCGAATTACCTCCTAAAGATACTTGTAATCGTCCAGACGATGTTCAAGATAAACCAGGTTATTATAAATTAGCCCCTGGCCATTATGGGTGTTTTGTAGCTCATACAGATGCTATTTTAGCTGAAAATAATAAAGATTATGATTATGTATTAATCTTTGAAGGTGATGTAATTGTAGATTCTGATTATCAAGAATTATATGATGCTTTAATTCGTTTTAGTAGATTAGCTGAAGAAAATGATCAAGATATAATTGGGTTTGGTAATCCATTTAAAAATCGTAACTTAAATGGACCTAAAGTTGAAGATGTTTATACAGATGTTACACCATTTATCCCAGCTCAATCATATTTAATTAATAGAAGCAAATTACTTTATATCCAAGATAAAATTAGAACAACACCTTGGGATGCTTTTGATATGTGGGTATGTAATGTTGCTCGTTTAAGAGTAGGTACAGCTGAAAAAATTTATACTAAACACCTTCCAGGATTTAGTATTATCGAACAAGAATTTAAAGGAATGGACGAAAATAGTCCCGAAATATACGCTAAATAATGGAACAACCTGCAAAATTATATAATAAGTATCAAATTGCCGATATTGGAGAATATCAGTGGTATGAAAGAATTTTTAAAGAAATTTGGTATGACCATGAATATTCTAGATATGGAGTAGAAGTTGAAAAAGGAGATATTGTTTTAGATTGTGGAGCTAATGTAGGATTTTTTTCTTTATATGCTTTAAATTATAAAAAAGCAGATTATGTATATTCTATTGAATGTGAGACTAAAAACATTATTTGCTTACATCATAATTTAAAAGATAAAAATGCAAAAGTAATTGATAATTTTATATCAAATGAAGGTTATAATTTGGATGTAATTATGAAAGAATTTAATTTACCATACATTGATTTTGCTAAAATTGATATTGAATATTGGGAATATGATCTTCTTCTTAACATGTCTGATGATACCATGAGAAAAATAAATAAATGGGCTATTGAATTACATGGTATTTGGGATAATAGTCATAATATTCTTCATATTTTAGAAAAATTTAGTAAAAATGGATTTCAAATCAATTATGAACAAATCCATAAAGAAACAAACCTTGCCATATTATACGCTAAAAAAAGATAATTAATGAAAATTTGTCAAGTAGATCCAGGTTGTGGTATTCCAATTCCACCTCCATCATGGGGTGCAATTGAAAAAATTGTATGGGAGTTTAAATGTAATCAAGAAAAACTAGGTCATGAAGTCCATATTAGAATGGCTTCTGATATTCGTCCTGGTGAATTTGATATTGTACATTGTCATGTAGCTAATTTATGTGAAACTTTACAACAAAATGGTGTTTCTTATGTTTATCAATTACATGACCACCATGCCTTTCATTATGGTAAAAATTCCCATGTATTTAAAGAAAATTATAAAGCTGTAGAGGGTTCTTTAATATCTTTAATGCCTGCTAGATTTTTAGTTGATTATTTTGATCATCCTAAATGTCAATATTTTTCACACGGTGTAAATGTTGATTTTTATTATCCTGATTTTAATATTGAAAAAACGGGAGAATTTTTAATGGTTGCTAATAATGGATTAGCAGGTGATTCTTCATATGATAGAAAAGGATTTAATTTTGGGGTTGGTTTAGCTTCATTACTAGGTAAAAAAATTACAATAGCAGGTCCTTCTAATAATAAAAATTGGTTAAATGCTAATCCTTGGGTATTAACATGCTCTAATTTATCCCTTGTATTCGATCCCACCCCAGAACAAGTTAGAAATTTATACCAAACTCATAGAATATTTGTTCATCCTACAATGTTAGAAGCAGGACATCCTAACTTAACAATGATTGAAGCAGCTGCTTGTGGGATGCCTATTATAGCTAATTGGGAAATGGAAACTGATTTTCATGGTGCTTGGAGATCACCACGTGATATAATTAATATGCACACAGGATACCAAGATATTATAAGTAGATGGGACTGGTATGTTCAAAGTTCGTTAAATACTGCTCAAGAATTATCATGGTTTAATAGAAGTAAAGACATTATAGAAATTTATCAACAATTTGTATGAAAGAAGTTTTAATAAAGGAATACAACAATTTAAAAAAGCTTAGTATTAAACCTAAAGAAGGTTCTTATACTTTTAATATCCATTTTATTGAAGGAGCTTTTGTAGAAATTTTAGGAGAAAAATCTGCTAAATTTAAAGTTGAATTTATTAATCAGGATAATAGTGAATCTGTTTATACCACA
>Ga0208898_1001120_pt1 | contig 18325 bp, 38 predicted proteins | sample VirMetDEL_Mar_4_FD_184513 | JGI IMG/M metagenome (GOLD analysis project Ga0208898, IMG submission 184513) | Aqueous microbial communities from the Delaware River and Bay under freshwater to marine salinity gradient to study organic matter... | ecosystem: Environmental > Aquatic > Marine >...
TGTTTCATTGGTGAAAGCCATTAGTACCTCACATCGACAAAGGGATTACTCTGGATTGGGGTTTGTGGGTACTGAAGCGAATCAGTAAAGCGGGCCATCCTAGATGCGTTGACGTACTCAGCAGCCATCTCTTGACGTGCTGCGACGCTATCTCGAATGCTTGTAGCAAAGTCTTTTGCTAGCGCATACTCAATCATCTTGGAAAAGTAAACGGGCCATTCGTTTTCAGGCGCGTTATAAATGTAATCAACATACAACGGACCAGAATTGTTTGTATACAGCTTGTCGCCATATAACTGATAGTTCTGATTCGGATAAAGTTTGATAATGAAGAGTCTATCAGTAGGAAGTTGATAGATAGACCTGTATTCATCGTCCACCGGAACATCGGTGGTCAGCGAGATTTGCGCTTTCTTGCGAGCAAAACCCCACCTGAACTTAGTTAGTTCATTTTGGACAATGTTGTCGTAGAGCTTATTAGCAACCTCTTGCGCCCTGGATGATCCTGTTAAGGAAGTCAGGGGAGAATCTCCGATTAATACCAAAGCGTTACTAACCAGATCAATTTTGGATGCCATAAAGACCTCGAAAATAATGGGGGGCCGAAGCCCCCCGACTATTTAGCTATCGCCGAGTGCAGTACCAGAAGCGCAGTCGATGGTTGAACCGTTGTTAGTTTTCACGAAAGTGATCGTAACAGCAGCAGCGTCCGAGTCGCTTACCAGGATTACATCGTTGACTTGCAGCTCGTTGATTACCGGAAGGAAATAATCCGATCCAGTAACCGTGGCGATTGAATCAGGTGATGAGTAAGCATAAAGCTTTTGAGCATCGCCTGAACCGCCAATGCGAGAGAACTTAGTGATATCGAAAGCCATTTTTTAGTCCTCCTTACGCAGTCTTGTCGTACTGAACTTTAACCAAACCGCCCTCGTCGCGAACGACAGAGCCAGCCTTCAGCATACCGTTGGTCAACCAAGAAGTACGCTCAGGGATCCAGTTAATTTCAGTTTTCATGTCGATGCCGATAGCAAGACCAACAGCAGGCTTTTGGAAGAACCAAGAGTCTACGATGTTGGCAGCTTCAGTCAGGCCACCTTCAGTACGAGTTTCGATGATGATGAACTTGAAGCCCACGAGGGTATCTACTTCACCTGAAACCAGTGCCTTGATAGCTTGATAGTCAGCAGACGTTGCTTTCTCGTCAACCAAGAGACCGCCCAAACCTTCAGCTTCGATTGCAGCATAAAGCTCAGTGTTGGGTACGCCTTGATCTTTGAGTTCGACAGCAGCTTGGATAACCTTCGCCATCGTCAGGTTCGCAGCACCAGCGGCAACCGTAGTTGTCAAAGGCGTGGAAGCGTCCATAGCGTCGATCACAAGCTGGTCGCAACGACGACCCAAAGCGCCAGCAATGGTGTTTGCCAGTTCTTGCTTCTCGTCGAAGTTTACTTCAGCAGCGTCAAAGATATCGGTGTACTCAGGCGCGTTCCAGTTGGCTAAAGTAGCCGTCTTGAACTCGTGAGCCACGTCCATCGGAGTGACAAGATCAGAAGTTGATTTTTGATTCGCAAGGCCCTTGCCCATGCGACGGAATTTGTAGGTATCGCCTACAACGTTGTTACGGACAGTTACAGCATTCTTCAGCAGGCCCATGCCCTGATAGGCATGTTTTACCATACTGTCAAATTCTGTTACTGCTACAGCAGAAAGATTCTTTGACATTAGTCTATTCCTCAAGTGTCAAATAAATTTAACGAGACGTTTCACATGAAACATCTACTTTTCTGAGGTTTTCGACTGAGTGTCCGACAGATCGGTCAGTCTACAACCCAAATCTGCCGGATCCGGTTGGAGTGCCCGACATTGCTATAATAGCAATAACTTCAATGTTTGCAAATACTTAGCCTAAAGTTTGCACGTAGGGTCTATCCCCACCAAACTCCTTCATCATTCGCTGAATCTTGGCCTCGTGATTACGGTCTACCGATCTCAGAAGGTTGCCATGCTCGTCTTTACGGAACATTTCAGCCTCGATGTCTGACCAGGTAACGCCACCAGGCTCGACATAACCATCAATCGGCAGTTTAGCCGGAGCAGTCGCGTTAATCAGGGCCTCAACCAGCATGACTGACTCAGCCGAATTGACCGCATAGCGGACTCGTTCGTAAGTATCGTCATCAAGATTGTTCTTCATGAACTGTTCGACAACCTTGATTCTTTCGACGCCGTTGTCACCCAGCTTTGCAATCTCAGTCTCAGCCGAAACCTCTTCCACAGCTTCAGATTGTGCGATCAATAGTTCCCAAGCACGATTGAAATAGTCCTGAGACATATTCGATTCGTTGGCAAACCCGATCAATTCCTGAAGTAGCTCGTCATCCTTCTCCACACCTTCGGGTAATGAGTACCCGTCTTTAGGTGCGCCCTTGAATGCGCCAAACTTCTTCTCTAGTTCGGTGTAAGCCTTGGCTTGATCTGCCACTGACTTGTATCTATCGCCCTTAAACCACTCTGGCGTGTCTCCTACGCCTTTAATGCCTTCTGTGAGGAAATACTCACCCTCGCTCAAAGTAGGCTCTGCGGCGTCTACAAGAGATGTGAGGGTTTCTTGCTCCAGAGTGCCGCTATCCGCGATCTGTTCGCTCATAAGTTTCTCCAAGGATATTCAATGATGGCCCGACGTGGCGGGACAGGTTGGTGCCTGAGCAAGATTGGCTCAAGCCTTCGGCCTCCGTTTAACAAAGAGAGGGTGTTTATGTCGATCCAATCGACGTGCATCCCATCTTTGTAGCACCGGAAAGCGCGAAATTTGTGCAGGTATTCGTATTTCTCAAACCCGTATTCATCGGTCAGTTTATCTAACCATTTGAAATCAAAGCCATATTTTTTCAGATGGTCTTTATGGTCACAGATGACCTCAGCTTTCTTTTCCTTTGGCGGTCTGCCTCTTTTTTTAGGTTCTTCTTGAGTCTCTTCGACTTCTGCCTCGCTCAATGACGTATTCATAGCTCCTCCGCAAGCCTGATTTGATTAAGAATAAAGCGTACCACTCCGGCCTCGCCGTTATGATACGCCGCTTCATAGTTTACATTAGGGGAGTTGAACGGGGTTGAATTGTCAATGATGAATCGCGTCATCAAATCCTGCATGACTTTGGTCCCTTCCTCAGTCCCAAAGCATCGGTGAAACAGCTTGGCCGTTTCTACCTGTTTTTCCCTCATCCGCTCCCTGGTCTCGTTTGCCTTTTCTTGGCTTACTTCGAGATCATCCCAGCTCATTGAACTACCTGTAATTGTGGCGGCTGTCCGCTAGCTGCCTGCCCAGCGCCTTGCGCTTGTTGCGCCATTTGAGCTTGTGCGCCAGCTTCGATGACTCGTTGTTTCTCAGCGTCATCACGCACTAACTCCATCGGCATCCCCGTTTTTTCCGCTACCCATGCGCCAAAGTTCTCAGTTTTGAACGCCATTAAGACTTGTTCCGGTCCCGCAGTGCTCATAACAAACTGAACCGCTTGTTGGACGTTGAGAATATCCTCACCATCCTGCGCTCTGGCCAAGGGTGACGTGAATTTAATCTCAACATCTCGCCCATCAAGTTGAATAGGTGTGACCAGTCCGCGCCTAGTCAAAATGTTCACCACTCGCTTGAGGATAGGCACTAGCATTTCGGTTTGAAGTCTGCCGAATGCTGACCCGATACGCTTAGCTAACTCTCTGGTTTCAATAGCGATCTCAGTTGCAGTCCTTACCGGACCCGTTGGATCTCGAAGATCGTTGAACAGAGCGGTCTTGATTGACGTTTGCAGTTCTAGGATCTCGAATTGTGCCAGTTGTAGGTTGGCTCCGGTGTCCAAACGTTGAATCGATGGGTTGTTGGTATTATTAGACCCTACCGGAATCACAATCCCTGGCGATATCGTGATGTTGTAGGGATTCATCACCCCATCATCGGTTGCGGTATACATCCCCGCCAAATCAATCGCCGCTTTTTGCAGCACAAACTCTTTTGCTTTGTTGAGTGATCGCACATCCGGTAGGCATTGCATCGCCGGACCACGGCCTCGGACCTCACCCGCTACCTTTGTATAACGTCCAGTGACCCAAGGTGATGATTCGCCAAAGTCCTCAACCCACGAAAAGCGTTCTTCTCTCTTGACCCACACGACTCCGTAGTATTTTTTAGTCTTAGGGTCATAGATCACGCCTTCTGAGACCTCAATCTCCGAGTCGGGTGAGTTTTCGATGATCTGCCGAACGTTGGTTGACGGTTCAAACCCTCGCCACATCCTCTCAAGTAGTCGAGCCTTGACCTTGAATCGTCTCCAATGGGTTTCAATGGTTCCGTATGGTCCTTCTTCGAACGCGATTCCCTTTTGTGGAACAGAGTGGAAACAGAACGGCATGGATTCATCGTCTGTTTCGTCGATCCGCAGGGTAGCAGTACCGATCAGAAGGTCTAACGCTGACTCATAAAACTGAGTCGCAAAGTTGGATCGGTTGATATAGTCAAAAACCGTCTCGGCTTGCTCGTCCAGGTTCTCTCGAATGTCTTGTTCAGTGACCCCGTAGTCACCAGATTCAACCATTCGGATCACTTCATTGGATGGCTGGAAGGTTGCCCAACGTGACCATATCGGCGCGATGTTTTCTTGCAGTTTACTAGCGCCTTGTTGAATAGCCGTGAGAGCCGTTGAGTCGAAGATGCGGTCCATTTTCTTCTGGCCCTTGTCCTCGACTTCAAAAAGGTTCCGCTGAGGCAGGAAGTATTCGTAAACATCCGTTAATTGTTCATGCCACATGGCCTGATGATCGAATGCCTTTTGTTCTCGCCTAACGAGATCCTGTACACCGCCTAGGTGGGGAGGTAATTGCATGTTTACATACCCGAAATGTTAGGGATTGATCCACCCATAAAGCCTGGAATAGACGCCCCACGTCCACCAGCGCCACGCATTGCGCCTCTACCGCCGATTAGGGACCGACCCGCTACTGCTCCACCACCCGCAGTTGCACGACCCATAGCGGCCTCCTGACGGCTTCTGGGAGCGCCACCGAGCAATGACGCAGTGCCTAACTTCCCGCGTGCTAGTGCCCTGAATCGTTGTTCTTGTTCCGCGATCTCTTCATCGAGTGCGCGTTGCTGTCTCATCTCTACCGCTTGTTGCTGTGCGGTGGGTTTTGGTGCCTTGGGTTTCTTCACGGGTTAGCCTCCAAGTATTTTAAGAGTTGATAGGGTGTCCAAATGAATGGTTTGTTAATCCCTAGAATCTGTTTCGCGTGTCCAACGCAAGTGTTGAGCATGAATAGCCCTTGTCTCGCGTAGCGTCTTCGCGCCTTTCTGATGATGTTGGTCCCGATTTTATGCTCTGTTTGGTCAATAGTAAACAAATCAATGGTTTGGGTAGCTTTTGCATAGCTGATCCAGCGTCCTTTGTCTGCCTTCATGACGTAACAATGCCGGATGGTTGGGTGCAGCATCCACGACCACCAATGCCCCGAGTCTTTGCCGAATACGACATAAAGGTGCTCAGGATGGTCTTTCACTTTATATTTTTCTGCGGGCATTGATTATCTCCAAACATTGAATGCCAGTTCCGCTCGGTGTGCCTGTGGTCTAACTCCGCTCATCATGGTGTCACGCCATCCTAATGCGAGCGTCTGAAGTGCGTCAGCGCCATGACTTGCCCAATCGTGTACGGGTTGATCCCTGAACCTTTGGTGCTTCTCGTCCCATTCCCGATGATAGGATGCGATGCAAGCGTAACCCTGCTCTGCGCGTTCATCATCAATCCAGAAGCGAGGGAACATGCGCCTAATTGCCTGTATGCCTTCAATCTTGGTGCGTGGGCGTTGAACAGTGCGGAAGGTTATTCCCATGTCCCTAGCAACATCCTTGCGTGATCGTCCGCTCGTTAGTTCCCTGACCTCGATATCATGCGGCGCTAAGTGTTGACCGTATATCACACCGTTACGATCAGCCCATTGGGTGAGGTGCTGGATGTAATGTTCCATCCCTTTCCCGTTCGACTCGTAGTAATCGACCAGCCTGATCTCTTTGCCCATAGCTTGAAAGAACCAAATGCTCATCGAATCGCTTATGCCTAGATCCCATGCGGTATGCACCTGTAGCGATGGCTCAATAGGTATGCGTCCGACCCTGTTTTGGTCCTTTGCTTGCTGCAGTTGGTCAGCGAAGTATGCCCCAGGTATCTGCGCTTCAAAGGATCCGAAAAACTCCTGCTGGATTAACGCTTCTTCCATCCCTTCTGCGCGTTCGGTCTCGATGGCTTCGGGTGATATCACCGGAGACCCGTCCGCTCGCTTGGTATCGTTTACCGTGAGATTCTGGCAGAACCATTCATCAGCCTTCTTTGCCATGTTGTACAGGGTGAAGCCGTGATTCTTGCCCCTTGGCGTGTATATGAAGACAGCCCATCCCCCATTTTCTGCCAGCATTGGGCGAATGTATGCCCACGCATTGGGATCACATAGCGACCACTCAGAGAAGACCACGCCGACAGGGTTTGCGCCTACCAGTGAATCATAGTTATCAGATCCGGCAAGCTGCCACGTTGAGCCATTCTTTAGCTCTATCATCATCTCCTGGGACGATGTACGCGCTCTCACAGCCTCAGGGAACACCTGATCGAGTATTGATTGACCGTCGCTGTTTATGCCGTTCCAGATGGCCTTTCTTGCCTGGGTTTGCTTAGGGAAGAGGTGCCAATAGTTCCCCTTGCGCTTGAACATCTCTTTGGCGGTGAAGTTGAGGCTTGTTGAATCCTTCCCCGCTCTACGATGCCACACCAAACAGGCACGCTTGATGCCGTTATCCATCGCTCGGAAGAAGTCTATTTGATGTGGACGGGGTGCCCAGTTATTCGGTATTGATATCTCAGGCATTCTTAAAGTCAGCGATCTTAATTTGTAAAGGATCCCCACCCTCTGCTGTTATCTCTTGCGACTTCAAATCGGGGAGATATTTAGCCAGCGCCTTAAACCTTAGATCTGCTGATGCTTTAAGTTTAGACAGTTCAGCGTTAAACGTATCGCTTTCATGGTCTAAATTTTCTATTTTCTCTATTAAATCAAAGAGATGCTGAGTAGACCCGCGCTCTTGCATATATTCTCGGAGCGTGTCTTGCCGTATCTTACGGTTTCGGGTCTTAGTGTGTAGTTGTTTGTTCTCGCTCATTGGATTTGTTCCCAAAAATACGATCCCAATTATCTCGGAATGCTTGCCGACTTTCTGCCGTTCCCTTTCTTGCGTGTTGACCCTTGCCCCCATGTGTCCAATTGGGGAAATGTCTCTCCGCAACCTCAGGTTTGAGTTTATGGCGCATGTCCGGCATTAGATCATGACCCCGAAAATGAACCCGCCCAGGAATGCCGCACCTACCGCCAATGGGGTGAAAATCGGCATCAAAAGCACTTCGAGATTTAATTTTTTCAAAATTTTTTTCACTGCTAACCCTCCGATTTTATTGGACTTTTTGCATTGTAGCAAATTATTTTGCATTTTTTTTACTTTAGGGGGTTGACAAGTTTTTACTAGACATTCATAGTTCGCTTATCGCTTCGGCGATTACTCAAAAAATATAAGCATCAGACGAACGGAGTAACACCATGAACAACGCACAAGTTAAAGAACTTATCGACGCCGGATTTGCCCGACTCTATCCCCTCACTCACTGGACGCACACCGACCACCGCGCAGCAATGCTCGATTACGAGTTGAAGATTCAAAAGCAATTTCGCGCTGCATGCCCGCACGCTCCCAAGTGGCAGCACACTAACCAAACCGTTGCAAAGTATTTTGTTATTCACGCAGTCAAACAAGCTCTAGCGTTTGACACCTTCCGACCCCGCGACATTCTGCACTGCAAGCAATCTTACATCATCGCCCAAGCTCTCAAAGATCACGACGAAAAGAAACTGCGCGAGATGGTCATTGACTTCGATTGGGATGCCTTCGACTCTATCGAATACAGCTATTCAGACCTTTCTTTTCGATCAACAGAGGAGGCGGCATAAGCCGCCCATAGGGAGCAAGACAATGACTATTGAATTCGAAATTGACACTTACAAGATCCCCGCTTTTGCGCTGTCAGCCATAGTGAATGGCGACTACAGCGGAATCATAGATGATGATGATGAGGCTTTTGTGGACAATCTCTGCGAGTGGCTCGATGAGGAATACGGCGCGGGTAACTGGCACATAGGAGACGTGAGCGAGCAGTACTTTGGCAGATCAGACTTTAGCTTCTTACCCAGTGAAGTCTGCGATGTTGACATTGCTTACAAGCTGGTAGACCTAGACTAAGGAGGCGGTCAAGTGAAAAAGTATCTCGACATAGCCGCCGCCGTTTTGGTTCTGGTTTGTTTCTCGTTCCTCATGGCCTACACGCTCATAAATTGGGCGCTAGGCTGTGGGGAATCCTTCCCCCAGGCAGACGGTACACGCATCCAAGGCGAGTGCGTAGAGGTTCGCCGGATCTTTGACCTATGAGCATTCAAGAAGTAATGCAAGCGGCAAGGAATGGCAGGTCGGTCAAATGGCATCATGATGGATATGATGTGATTTTAGATAGCCTTGATCGGTTCTTGGTTGTATGCCGAGACAATCAATACACTACCTTCCTATATGAATCTGATGCAAAAGATTGTTACATTGCAGATGTAATTTGACCTTTAATCCACACGGCCCCCGATCTTGGGGGCTTCGCTTTCTTCAGATTTTAAATAGCCGCCCACCTCTCGCTCGATGAGCATATCAATATAATGCTTGGCTTTTCGGAGATCCTCGACGTTGGGCCTTGCCTCTCCGTCCTTGACCTTTAACCGCCATCGCGAGATATATTTTACTACGTTTCCCTCACAAAACCCAAGGTTATTCGCAAGGATATATTCCGTGGGCTGGATCATCATTAGCTTGTAATGGTTGCCGCCGACTTGATCGTCAAACACGCTCATTCTAAAGCCTCCGCTGTTACTCTCAGTCTCGTGACCTCTCCAAAATCTTTGTGCAAGACAACGCACGTCATCGATCTGTCGGCCCCATAACCCGACGCGTTATGCCAAGCGTCAGTTGGTGGAAGAATGTTCCAATGTTCCATCACCATTCCCCCCATTTCTTTGCTTTGCTGATGGTGAATATGTCCTAACCAACAATACGTTCGACGGCTCTCTCCCCACTCCTTCCGAAGATTTCTGGTTATCGCTTCATAAAGCCTGTTCGCGTTTATCTTATCTCCGTGATGCGTGACGATGAGATTCTGACCGAACGTAAACCATACGAACTTATTGAAATTATCCAAGACCGTGACCCGTTTGTCATGTTCGAAATACATTTGGATGGCCGTGTTTAGAAACAAGGCGGCATCAGGATCGTGGTTGCCTCTCGCGTTTACGATCTGGACATACTTGTGCTTCTGAAGCATTCGCAGAACGATTCGTTTAATCAGGTGAGTGCCCGCCCTAATGGTTCGGCCCCATCTGCCATCGGAATCGAGCAAGTGTTTGCTAGATGCTGTGGTGCTGGTGCTGTCTTGGATGTGGAAGAAATCCCCGAGGTTGATAAGCGTACCAATCGAGGCGTTCGGAGCCGATGCGACCAAGCGATCAACTGCGTCCTCTAAAATTTTCTCTGATTTGTCAACGTCCCAATCCTCTCCCGCTTCTTCGCCCCAGGCGTACATTCCGATATGATGATCTCCGATTAGGTAGCAAGCCATCAGATCGTTGTCAGTTTTGGTGGGTTTGGGCAGGGGTTTGTGGACCCCTTTCAGTTCATCCTTCAGCCCTTCCGTTAGCTGCGCGACCATCTCTTCCAAGGCGATCTTTTCCGGTTCCTGAATGTGCCATTGCAGCTTGATCGAACCGTCTTCGCCATAGGCGGTTGAGACTCGTTTGGTGGTGAAGCCAGGCGCAGTCGGATGGGTTAGATCATCGTTCGGGGAATAGCCTCGGCCAGCCGCTCGCTTTTGAATTGCCCGAATAGCTTTGTGGATGTTCGAATGATCGCCACCAATCTCCTCTCCTATCTCTCTGAGAGTCAATCCTTTGGCACAAAGCTCAACGATCTTCCTCTGGCGCTCTGTCAAGCAGAACTCCAAGTGCTTTAGTGAGAGGTTCATTCTTCTTCGGGAGCCGTGAACATGCTCGAAAAGATATGCTGCGCCACGGTCAATCGACCGATCACTTGCACGAGATCTTCAGGGATTTGGGAGAACACCCCAGGCAGGTCCAAGGTGTAGCCGTTATCATACTCGCAGATAACTACCGCGCCCGAGATCTTGCCAGCTTCAGCCTCGTTCGCTATCTGCCTGAATAACGCCGCGACGTTCTCAGATCGTTTGTCCAAGAGTGTGACTGTTCCCATCGTTCAGTCCTTTGTAATGGGCGAGCAATTCTTTTAGCTCTGGGATACCTAACTTCCGTTTTTCATGTGGCCCTTCTAGCCACTCCACCCGCTCTTGTCCGATTTTCACTAGCAAGTTTGCCCGATATTCTGTCAAGTTGCCACTCTTCCAATTATTACACTGGGCGCATTGGGCATGGCAGTTATCCGGCTCGAACCTCAGTTCAGGGTGACCGCCCACGGATCGGTAGTGACCCGCATGGATCTGCCCTGTCATTACTCTGGCGCATGAGATGCAGGGCTTTCCCTTGTCTCGGGTTCGGATATATTTATTAAACTCGGTCTGTGTTCGACGTAACCAATAGGCTCGATCTGTTTCTCTAGCTGTCTTCTTTTTCTTGCGATTCTCAGCCAGAGCTTTTCTCTCTTTTTCCTTTTTCCCCCAAGCCAGTATGCACGCCATCTCATTGCAGGTCTTTTGAAAGGATGTGAACTTAGGTTCATATTTATCTCCGCAGACTTTGCATTTTTTCATTACTGATTAACCATAAAAATCAATAGGTTATGTCTCCCACTTAATCGGATCTCTTAACTGAAACCCCAAACCCTCGAAGTGTTCGCGCACCTTGTCCAGGTACTCAGAATGTTGAGCAACGTTCATCCCTCTGGTCACTGGATAACCGTGAGGCTCACGCATCATCTCAAGTTTGTACTCATAGGGAATTGGTCTCAGGATCCGGTCATAGCTCTCCCGATAGCTGGGACTGTCACGTCTCAAGATTGGTATACCAAAGTGAAGTTTGCAATAACCCCTGTATTCCTCAGCGGTCATATCCCCTTGCTTGGCCGCGTCCCGCATCCACATATTCGCAGTCCGATTCTGTGCGGTTGACCGATCTTTACCTGCTCTCCTAATGAAGACTTCCATCGGATAGGTGAACTCGCACTTCCGCAGCATATCCAACAGTTTATTTTTGTCATCAGTGCCGTGTAGCACCATCTCGATTTCGGCCAATTCTAGCGGTTCAATAACCTCACCCTTTGGGTAGGTATTACTTTGCTTCATAATCGCCTTGTACGCCTCGTGCTTGCGTCTGACAGCCTGTTTATCCATGACCTTATCTCAAGTTTTTGAACATGGTTTTGACTTCAGCGATTTGTTGGTCAGTGACCACTGGTAATAACTTCGATCCAGTGACGCAGATGTCGTGATGATATTGGGTAAATTCATAGGCTCGACAGATCCGGCAGAGTTGCGGGTAGTTATTCACGGGTTCCGTGGGCCGATAACCGTCGATCTCCTCAAGCATTTTCTTGAACTGCCCGAGCGTAGGCGCACGACCTGGGTACTTGTCGATCATGGATTTAGCGCATTGCTCAATCGCATCATCACGATACTCAAGCAAATGCGAGAACCACATGCGCTTGGTTGCCGCTAGGTCTTCGCCTTCCTGACCATGGTTGAAGTTTGGATAGGCTAGTTTGAGCGTAGCGAACAGACGATTGATCGTCGCTTGCTGAAGCTCACCAGTCTGTGTGATTAAGGATCGCGAGTGCTGACTTGCTGACATTGGTATCTCCTTTCGGTTCGTAAACGGTCTTCCATCCTTGGGCGTTGGCTTCCTCGATCATCGCGGTTGCATCACGCCCTTGGCTGACAAACTTCTCGATTCTGCCGAGCAAGGTTCGTAAACCTCGTGGCGTGTTGGTTGCCTTGAGTCGCTTTCTGGTTTTTATGTATTCATCCCATAAATCCATATCAATGCCGAGCGCAGCAACGCGAGCGAGAATGATTTTTCTTTCTTGATTGACTATAGATTTATTCTGTTTCTGTTCTGTATCTGTATCTGTATCTGTTTCTTGGACCGTTACAGAAACGTTACAGTCACGTTTCACCTTCGTTACACTATTGCTAAGTCTTTGTTTTTCCCTGTATTTCTTGACTCGGGCATGACTGTTATCAGATAAGAATTGACGATCATCCCATCCAATTGGAATCCAATTAGCATCAATCAAATTGACATCCATTAAGCGCCTTTGGATCTCTTCCAATTCGCGTACTTGGACCCCTAACTTGATCGCCAAAGACCGCTCGAAGAACTCATCACCACCGCCTAATTCTTGCGAGTGACAAGCCATGATTGCTATGAAATGCCAGCGATCCTCGAACGCCAGCATCCTGATTTTGTGATTGTCTACGATGTCGTTGTACAACCTAAACCATTGCACTATAAAGCTCCTTCTTGCTTAATGCTTCGATCTTCCTAACCTTCATCTTGTCATTGACTTCGACCCACACGTCCATCTTGTTTATCCACCACCAGATGACCTTGCGATCTCTGCCAATCTCATTGGCTAGGTCCGTTTGACTCCGCCCCGTTTCCTCCAGGTAGAACCCCAATCTCATTCTGTGCATATCGCTCCCTAAAAATAATTGCTAGTTACGGCTAGACATCCTATTTTAGTTGTGCGAGTATTGCAAGTGTTCATGAAGATAAAGGAGCGGATAGATGAATGATGAACAAAAGTATTACCGTGATCTCTCGCAGCTTGCAGACTTTGTGTTTGAGTTGCAGCGAGTAACGGGTAGCGATTCCAAATACCGTATCGAACTAGAAGGCGAGGAATGGGATGACTTCGAAGTTGCCTATGCCTTGCTGGATAAGTTGAGCCTGCGTGTTCTCGATACCGAGGAGCGTGTTGCCGATTACGAGTTGTACCAGAAAGAAGTTAGGGCTGAATACTGGGCAACCCGTGGCGTATGTTCTGGCCCAGTAGGAGGACGCAAGTGATGCCGGATGGATTGTATCAGTTGCAAGCAGCGGAGCATGGCTTGTACCGCATGTGTTTAAAGAACCAGCTAACGCATTGGGAGGAGCGCAAGCTAAAAGCGTTGGCAGAAAAACTCGAAGCATTGTATGTGCGCGTTGAGAATAGATTAGCGAGGAATGAGAAATGAGCGTATGGGAGACTTTGAGCAAGATTGATTGCTCGCAGTATGTGGAGCGGAAAGGCAACCTAACCTATCTGAGTTGGGCGTGGGCATGGGGAATCACCAAACAAAACTTCCCCGATGCGAACTATGAAATGCAGCCGCATGAAACCTTCCCCGATGGAACCGTGATGGTCCGATGCAAAGTAACCATCCAAGAAGTAACGCATGAGATGTGGTTGCCAGTGATGAATCATCGTAACCAAGCCATCAGTAACCCTGATGCATTTCAAATCAACACCTCAATGATGCGATGTCTGACCAAGTGTTTAGCAATGTTTGGTTTAGGTCATTACATTTACGCGGGTGAGGATGTTCCGCGAGAAGAGAAACCAGACCCAGAGGAGGAGTACAAAAAATTAGTAGACGCCAATTTTGACAGCCTTATGGCGATTCGAGATGGTATTGAAATAGATGACTTATCATCGGCTCACGAAGCGTGGGCAGAGTTAGATGAGCAAACCAAGATAGGGCTGTGGAAAGCCCCAAGTAAAGGCGGTTGGTTCACGACTAAAGAAAGAGAAGTGATGAAATCAACCGAGTTTAGAACAGCGAATGGAGTGTAATGTGAACGAAGTTAAATTTGTTAAAGGATTGTTTGCCAATAAGCCACACGAGCGGGCACCGGATTTCATTGTGTGCGAACTGTCAATCAAGGCCGATGAGTTGGTTGGGTTTCTGAATGACCAAGATGGAGAATGGATTAACCTCCAGGTAAAGGTTCCTCAGAAAACCAATCCTGATAAACCCAGACGTTTGACGGTAGCCATCAACGATTGGAAACCAGAGGGCGGGAATCAACGCAAGCCAGCCAAGAAGGATGACTTCGACGATGATTTGCCATTCTGAGCAAGAGCAGGCGAAAGCCTGCCTTGAATGCCATAAGCATTTGCCTCTAACCTCATTTTCCACAAACCCGAACATGAAAGACGGTAGGATAAATACGTGCAAAGAGTGTAAAAAAATTTATTCAGCCAAGTGGCGTCAAAACAGAGTGCGACATTTTAATTGCGGGTTTTGTAATAAGCCGATCAGAGCCAGAGGGCATGGCATGGTAAACATTTGCAAGATTTGCAGGAACAAAGGATGCAGTTCCATGGATCTGCCGATGTGTTCTATAGCTAATGATTGGCTTCGTATGGGGTGGTCAGCCAAGGGATCGAACCTCGGTGTAGCTCATAGGGGAGCGGAGGGGAGGCTACAGTCCCAGACCTGACCTTAGTAAATCCAAACTACGGGGGTTGTCTTGCGGGTGTCCACATGGATAAACGTCTTGGCAACCCCTATCCCAGTGAATCCTAGCGCCATTGCATTCTTCACGATGATGTGACGCTGACCCCCACCATTAACAGCGATATCAGCAGCAATCCCTTGAGCATGAGTACCAGGTTCGGCCTTCTTTGCTTCAATAGAATGATTTGGCGAGCGATAACCGCTAGTAATACGGAAAGGAAAACCGCAAGTATCTCGCAGTACATCGAGAAGGTTGACAAACGAGTCTTGGATTTCATTCTCCCCTGTCTCCTGACAAGCGAATTCCTCTCGTGTGAAGTATTTAAAACTCATTTCTTCGCTCTACGTTTAGCGGCCTCGCTCAGTTGAGCATAGTGAAACAGAGGTTTAGATAGCTTGGTATGGCTTGCCCCAGTGTGAAGCTCCTTGCCCATCTTATGCGTTGGGCCAGTGTGCTTCTTGCCTGATTTCGTATAGTGCGTTACGCCCTTAGCCATTAGTATTTCTTCTTCGCTGTCTTCGCTGATTCTCTGAAAGCCTTAGCCGTAGGTGCGCCAGGATCCCCAGGCTTACGCATCTTCTCACCAGATCCAGCAGCGATGCGTTTACGCTTGGCTTGGATGTTTGCGTACAATCCTCTCTTTGGTTTTCTCATTACCATTTCACCTTGTCTGCCCAGTAAGCCGCTGACATCTTTCCTTTGGCGATGTTCCTGCGGTGCCTTGCTTTGAATGATTCTCTTCTCTTTCTCGATGCCTCTGATTCACCCTCTCGACTAGGCGAACCGCTAACACCTTGTTGACCAAAGCGTATTGTCTTAGTCTGTCCACCTTCACGGGCTACCACCACATGAGATTTAGTTGGATGTTTGGGAGTCCGTTTTGGTTTGTTGTAACCAGAGACCCCGATTCTTTTTAACAGAGACTCGCTCATTTCTTTCTTGACTTCCCAGCCTTGGAGTAAGCAATCGCCACTGCTTGCTTCTGTGGATAGCCCTCAGATAGCAGCGAACGGATGTTCTTGCTCATTGTTTTCTTAGACTTACCCTTGAGTAACGGCATTACTGTTTCCTCTCTACGCCTGATTTCTTCTCGTAGGTTCTCATAGCGCCTAATCCTAGCATCCCCATCAATACGGGCATCATGGTGGCAGTATCAATGAGCGGAACTTTAACACCTATTTCCAGTAATGCTAAGACAAAGTTAGCAAAAGGGATCACCATGAAGTTGCCCGCCATGCCTAGAACACAGACCCAACCAACAGCAGGACGCCAGCCACTAACGAATAGACTGTGATGACCAGCCTCTACTTTGTTGACTTCGAGTTGTCCCTTTGCCAATTCTTGCGCATGACGTTCAGCCATTGTCGCTAGATCGTGCGCTAGTTTAGCCTTCTGGTCTTTGTCCTCGATGAACTTATCTAGTAGGCCAGAGACCGGACCTATTAGTTTCTCAATCATTTTCTGAGTAACTCATTGATTGCTTTCCATGCTTCAATCATCTTTGACTCAAGAACGTCCAAGCGGTTCAGAATCTTGCCGATAGTGAGGATCAGAATGAATACTCCAGCAGCAATAGGCCAGAGCGATACAATAAAATCTACTGTCTCCATCATCCATCCTTGGCCTGATTGACTACTGACTGATTCCAGATATCAAATAGGGTCTCGATCTTCTCAGCGATTGTTGCTTCTTTAGCTGATATAGACCCGACTTCTAACTGAAGCCTACGAATATCTTCACGTAACTCTTTGACCTCGATCTGCTTTTCTTTGAGCGCCATGATCTCAGCATTCTGAATCAGATCGTCGGGGAGTGCCCCTAGATTCCCGAGTGGCCAGTTGGTTACGAAGTGAGAGTTCTTATCAATCGTCATGTTCTGAACGATTTGACCGTGTTCGAGCGAGGTGATTCTGGAATCCAAGGTGACGAAAGCCGTGGTCAAGGTGAACACGGCAAAGCCAATAGAGATGATCGCTTTTATCGATATCTCGAAATTGGTGTTCTCGTCAATCTGAGCCATCGTTGTTGACCCACCCTTGAACGGTGTCAGACTCCCAGATCCTCAGACTTAACCAGATGATTGTAAGTAAAGCGGTGATGTCAGGAAGCCATCCCGCAAGCGTAGCGATACCGCCTGATACTGCGACTCCATCCACTATTGTTTTGGCTTCCTCTTGCATGGCATTAAACGCCTCTAGCACCGTAGCGATCACGCTTCTTGCCAATCCTTACCACCACGCTGTCACCACCAGTGAACTCACCAGTTTTGCAGCCAGCACGATAGAACAGAACCTCAGGCTCAAAGCCTACGTTTTCACTGATAGACGTGAAAGTATCCACATCATGCCAAGTAGAATTATCGTAACTTCTCTGGCAAGTAACCGTGGTGCCTGCGCTCAATGTCCCAGATATGGACAGGTTGAAATCACCATCAAAACGAACCGCGTCCGTGAAGGAGTTGGCCGAGGTGATTGTTTTCTCTACTAAAGTAGTCATCTTAATCTCCTTCTTCGGATTCCTGTAGCTCTGACTTCAGAGTATTTACATACCCGTTGATCAGAAAGTTTAGCTCTTCCACCTGATCTTTCAATGATTCAATTCTGACAACCATCTTTTTTTGCTTGTCGGTCAGTGAATCAATCTGGTACTCATTATCCCCAATGGTCAAAGTGGCCATCTCCGCTCCTTATAGTTATTACCAGGGCACACCGTCAGCCGTGGTCGGGTTCTTCTGGTCGTTGATGTTAGCTGCAAGCGAGGCTTCGATACCGTCTTTGTCAACGCCATTTGCCCAGCACCAACCCAAAACTTGATCTTGCGTGAGCTGATCGTAAGGCGTGAAGTCAGGGCTTGATGCGTCGTAAGTAAAACCGCAGGTGCCGTATGCAGAAGCAGAGTAGTCTCCGTCCACTTCAGTTACACGCCAGTGTGCGACTGTTACGCCACCGTCTGCTACGTTGTGTTCGAGTGTTGCGATTGTCCATGTTGCCATTAGTTAACTCCTTCTAGTTGTGCAACTCGTGCACGTAATTGTTGAACTTCTTTGATAAGCATGGGGACTAATTTGCTGTAGTCCACGCCCATCATTTCCTCTGGATCTTCTGGTTGACTTACTGCTTGAGGTGCAACAGTGACAAGCTCCTGTGCAACCATGCCGTACTTCTGGTGTGACCCATCAGCCTTCCAGTCAAATGAACGTACTTGGATTGCGTCGATGTCATCAGAAGCAGAAGGTGCGTCTACGATGTTAGATTTCAGGCGTTGATCTGATGAGGTGTTGTAGACTGTAGCTAAACCATTCGTAAAGATAGAACCGACTGCACCATTTCCGTTTCTAAAAACAACATGCCCTTCTGACCCTGTTCCCGTTCTGCTAGATTCGAAATTATATGAAGACGCATTTTCGGCAGTAATTTTTGCACTAAAACTACCGCTAGTAGTACCAATCAGCAAGTTGCCGCTGGAGTCGATACGCATGGCTTCATTTGATCCCGCACTACTTCCGTAAGACCAAGCGTGAGTATAGCCACGATATATAGCATTAGCCCATTTACCAGCAGTGCTGTTTAAGGCTCTAGAAACAACAACTGTAGTATCGCCGTCGTTTACGCCAGCAGTATCTGACCTTGCTTGTAAAACAGAAGTGCCATTGGATTCTACATTTAATGTTCCATTTGCAAGATTGGTGCTAGTGCCAATTCCAACATTCCCACTGGAGTCGATACGCATACGTTCGC
>Ga0208898_1001123_pt1 | contig 18301 bp, 13 predicted proteins | sample VirMetDEL_Mar_4_FD_184513 | JGI IMG/M metagenome (GOLD analysis project Ga0208898, IMG submission 184513) | Aqueous microbial communities from the Delaware River and Bay under freshwater to marine salinity gradient to study organic matter... | ecosystem: Environmental > Aquatic > Marine >...
TTCTGGTCAGTCAGGAGGTAATGGAGGTTCTGGATTTTTTATTCTTCGTTATTCTGCTTCGCCAGGGTCATCAGGAATTTCTGGAGGTACGGAGTTCACTCCTGGCGATGGGTACAAGTATTGCGTTTTTACGGGTTCTGGAACCGCTTACGTGAACGGATCTACCACATCCGTAGAGTACCTTGTAGTTGGTGGTGGCGGCCATGGGGGATACAACCGAACACCAGCAACACCCAGCCCCCAGGCTCGATTCCCAACTGGTGGTGGCGGAGGTGGAGGTTTTAGAACGGGAACGATTCCACTTCCTGTCGGGGCATATACAATCACTATAGGTTCTGGTGGTTCTGGTACAGGAGCCTCCGAATATAGGGGTGATCCCTCTTCTTTCCACACAATAACCTCTACTGGTGGTGGCGGAGGAGGAAGCAACTTCCAACCGACTTTTTCTAGTGGAGCTACGGGAGGTTCTGGCGGTGGTGGTATGGTCATGGTCAGTAACTCTTATGGACCCGACCAAATCGGTGTTGGTGGAACCGGAAATAGTCCACCAGTAAGTCCACCACAAGGAAACCCAGGTGGTGCGATGACAGTATCAATTCCATTACCAAGTCTCCCCACCACCCCTCTAGGGTTGTTATCTGCCGGTGGTGGCGGCGGTGGTGGAGGTTCGGGGGGAAATGTCAATAGTCCCACAGTTCCTGCAGGAGACGGAGGAGTAGGGGGTCGTATTACTTGGGATATTCCTACAAGTTATGGTACTCCTGGCCCTCTCCCCGGTAGATATTTTGCTGGCGGAGGTGGAGGTGGAGGTGGAGAGCCTCCCTCCACTACCGTTGGTGCAGGCGGTGCTGGTGGAGGCGGTGCTGGTGGACCAATAGCAGATGCTCCGGCGCCTTCAGGTCTTCCTCTTTCTTATGTATATTCGGGAGTTCCTGGCACCGTAAACACTGGCGGTGGTGGTGGTGGAGCTACCTATATTGGACCCCCTCCAGCACCGCCGTCATCAAAGAGTCGGTTTGGGGGTAATGGAGGTTCTGGGATTGTTATACTGAGAGCACTCGAATAAATAAAACAAATCTGTTCTGATATATCAATTATGGCACATTTTGCTGAATTGAATGAAAATAATGAAGTTCTAAGAGTCATTGTTGTAGACAATAATGACACCTCAAATAGTGATGGGGAAGAAATAGAACAAATTGGAATTTCATTCCTGAAAGGTCTTTTTGGGAATAATACCAACTGGAAGCAAACATCATATAACGGAAATATCCGAGTTCGTTATGCCGGAAGAGGTGATGTGTATGATGAAACTCTAGATGCCTTTATCTCTCCAAAACCATACAATTCTTGGATATTAAACTCAACAACTGCTGATTGGGAAGCACCTATTACAAAACCAGAATTGACTCAAGAACAGGAGGATTCTGGTTACCTTTATTACTGGGATGAAACTGCATATCAGCAAGATAATACGACTGGTTGGATACTGACTCAACTATCTCAATCGGAAGAAACTTAAAGTGGTGATTATATTATGATACAAGATTTTATTTTGGATAGAATTGCTAAAGGGCGACCATATAGTTGCACTATGGAACTTCATAATATACTTAAATGTTATATAAGTATTAAACCATCCAATAAAAGTTTTGGGGAAGAATGTTTAGATTTTTTCAATGAAAATCACTTTTTGATTGGGTGGAATATGTTTGATCCTGAATGGGATAATGAAGTTCAGGCAGAAGAAATTTTCAAAAGATTAATTTTGATATACAATTTCAGTCCAAGTGATGAAAATATAGTATTTGTAAGGGGCCCTAAAGTCATATATTTTGAAGACCATCAGTTTGTAAAACTTCCACCAGGTGGTGTTTTTGTTCATGATAGAACAAAGGTGGAAATTGATTATGAGGAGAGTGAATAAATAATTTTGTTGAAAAAAATGAATGGGTTTTTGAATGGCTTATCAATCAATTTGGTATTTTACAGATATTCCAAACAATATCGTAGATACTATTGAAGAAGATTTGAAGGAAAAATTTGATCCACTTCTTGAAGATTCAAAGGTAGGAGGTGGTGATTATGGAACTGTTGATCGTGAAAAACGAAATGCTAGAAATTCTTGGATTCCAACATCACATTGGGTTGCTGGGTTTGTTTGGCATTATGTACAAAGAGCAAACCGTGAAAACTTCCTTTACGACCTAGAAAATATTGATGGGGAATCACTACAATATACCGTTTATGGTGAAGGTGAATATTATGGTTGGCATAATGATTCTGGTTTAGCAACTCATTATAAACCAGTAAGAACTGGAAATCGTGGAACTGGAGAACAAATCGCTCAGGACTTTATCAATGAGAACTGTGAAAGAGTAAGGAAACTTTCTTTCAGTTTACTACTCTCCGATCCAGAAGATTATCGTGGAGGTAATCTTCAACTACTTGATGAAACTGGAAAACCCTATATTGCACCAAGACATAGAGGTTTGATTACTCTTTTTGATTCACGAACTCAACACAGAGTTCAAAAAGTAACTCAGGGTGTTCGTAAGAGTATTGTTGGTTGGGTTGTGGGAAATCGTTGGAAATGAGGTAATTATGGCAGAAGGAATGACACAGAAGGATATTGATCTACAAGAATTTATCAACTCCTATACATCAATTACGGGTCACGAACAATTTGACAGAGACGGATATCTAGTTATCAAAAAACTTTGTAATCCAAAGGATTTGAAATGTGATCCTCCAAAAGAAAAAGGTCAATATAATTATTATGGAAGTCTTGATAAGTTCAATCATGCTCCATTAGAAAATCAAGTAGAGGGATCTACCTCTAGATATTACTATCCTCCATACAAGTACTTTCACTCTCAAGTAAGATTGAGACTTGAGGAGGCAATCGGTAGGAAACTTTACAATACTTATTATTATGATAGGTTCTATAATCCAGGACAAGCATTATCAAATCATGCAGATAGACCTGCTTGTGAAATCTCAGTGACCGTTCATATTGGTTCCAATATCAAAGAATCTTGGCCTATTTGGATCAAGACACCTGATGTTTATGACGATCCAAAAAAGAAAACTAAGGTTATCAAAAAGGGTAAAAATAAGAAAGTAATTCTTAAACCTGGAGATGGAATGATCTATAAAGGTTGTGAACGTCCTCACTGGCGTGAATCAATGCCTGGTGATATTGTGGATAGAACTTTATACTATCACCAAATCTTTTTCCACTATGTTTTACAAGATGGGTATAGGGCACACTATGCTTATGATCGTGGAAACTAAATAAAAAAAACTTCCAATCATGATTTCTACATACACTGTTGCAGAATACACTTCCGAAGATACTTCAGTTGAAGTAACTTATGAAAATTCAGAAGGTAATATTCATAAAAGAACTATCAATATTCCACATTTGGAAAATGGAAATATTGATGAAACCTATTTCCAAGAAATTCTAGAAGGTCAACTTCGTGGAGTTAATAATAAAATTGCAGTAGGTGCTATTAGTTTCACAGATCCAAATGAAAATGTTGGAGTTGCAAGTACCTGATTATTTCCATTTAGGACCTTCAAACCAAGCAACAGCACTATATCGAGTTCCACTAATAATTGGTTCTACCGAATGATATAACCAGGATGGGAAGAATATGACAGTTCCTTGTTGTCTAATTTCTTCCCTATTTGGATGACTATTACATTCATATAATTTTAAATCACAACCATCATAATACTCATTATCAGTTAATTGAATAACTGCTGTTAGTTTTCTATGCTTTGGGCCATTGTTGATCCAAAAAACATCATGATGCTTTTTATATTCTCCTCTATTTTCTAAATTATATTCTGCAAACTGAACATGTTCTAGACCATCAATATCAAATCCAAACCATTCTTCATTCGCTTGATCTGCCATTTTCCACAAATTTGTATAGAAATCTGGAAATTCGTTAGGATACATCCAGGCAATGTTAGATCTTCTATAATTTGGAACTTCTGATTCACCATAAACTCCCAGAAAGGCATCTTGAAATTTCAGTTTTTTAGCTTGACTAATGAGTTTATCACAATACTCTGGAGAAAAATACGATTTGAAGTAGCACCATTCACCTTTCATTTTGACACCTTATTATTAAAGATATATACTTATATAGATTATCTCCGAGAGTGATAAATTATTATGACTTTTACTCAATTAGCGTTAGCTAATGGTGGTGTTATAAAACCTCTTTTAACTAACTCAGAAGACCTTTCAGGACCAGCTCTTACAAACCCGTCAGTTATTGTAAGAAATGGTAAGATACTGGTAAATATAAGAAATGTAAATTACACACTGTATCATGCAGAATTGAACAGATTTGAACATATGTGGGGTCCACTCTCATATATTCATCCAGAACAAGATAATCATCTCAGAACTTGGAACTATGTTGCCGAATTGAATGATGATTTGGATATTATTTGGTATTCTAAGGTAGATACGTCGGAGTTTGATACTTATCAACCCCAATGGGATTTTGTCGGTCTTGAAGATGTCAGATTAGTGGATTGGGGTGGTAAATTGTATGGTATCGGTGTCAGGAGAGATCTTGATAATATTGGTACTGGAAGAATGGAAATTTCTGAGTTGAAAATTGAGGATAGAAATGTAAAGGAAGTATCAAGATATAGAATTCCAGGAGTATATCCCGACAATGAGTACTGTATGAAAAACTGTACTCCAATTGAGGACAAACCTTTTCATCTATTGAAATGGACAAATCCGACAGCATTGATGAAATTTGAAGAGGGTAAAGAAACGGAAGTTTTCGAAACCAATGGATATGATGATCAAATCAGTGGTCACATGAGAGGAGGTTCTCAGGTTATAAAATTTAATGGTGGTTATCTTACCATCATTCACGAAACAGATATGTATTCTTCTGAAAGAGGAATGAAAGATGCAACATATAGACATAGATTTGTCTTTTGGGATAAGAATTTTGTAAACAGAAAAGTTTCAAAATTATTCTCTTTCATGAATATGAAAATTGAATTTTGTTGTGGAATGTATTCTTTTGGTGAAGATTTTTTGATCACATTTGGTGGTCAAGATAATGCGGCATATATTTTAAAAGTTTCTAAGAAAGTAGTGGAGGATTTTATCAATGAATAAGGAATTACTTGACTTTTGTTTTGATACTGAAAGTCCAGAAAAGAATTATGCTTTGGCTAGTTGGTATGAAAATCAAGGACATAATGCAGCTGGTCACACATATTACCAAAGATGTGCCGAGAGATCTGAAAATGATATCAGTGCATATAAATCTTTGATTCGAGCATCTATTTGTTATAGAAAACAATCATCTAGAGATCATACTGAAAAGATTTTACTTGAAAACGCTCTAAATCTTCTTCCCAACAGACCTGAGGCTTATTTTTTACTTTCTAGTTTGTATGAACAGAGAAAAGAGTGGGTAAATGCATATACATATGCAAATCTTGGGATTAATTGTTATAAAGAAGAAGTTGAAGATATTGGAATTCCTGAATTCCATGGATTATGGGGTCTTATTTTCAACAAAGCTGTTGTGAGTTGGAACTGGGGTAAAAACATGGAAAGTAGGGAACTTTTCCATCACCTCGTAGATAATTATTGGGATGTGATGGATAATTATCATAAAGACTTGGTAGAGGTTAATATCACAAGTCTTGGTTCTGGTCCAGAATCACAAGCTTTCTTCACTTACAATAAGGAAGATCATAAAAAACTTAAGTTTAAGTTCAAAGGTTCTGAAAATATCGAGAGAAATTTCTCTCAAGTCTATCAAGATATGTTTATCCTCTCCGTTTTGAATGGAAAAAGAAATGGAACTTATCTTGAAATTGGTGGAGCAGATCCGTTTAAAGGAAATAATACAGCACTTCTTGAAAGAGATTATGGTTGGACAGGTGTTTCCCTTGAATATGATGAGAAATTTATTAGAAACTACAGGGATAATAGAAAAAATCCAATTTATCAACAAGACGCTCTAGATCTTGATTATGATGAATTTATTCAAAATAATTTTCAGTCTAATATTATTGACTATCTTCAGTTAGATATTGAACCAGCAAAACATACTTATGAATGTATGTTAAAAATTCCTTTCGATAAGTATAAGTTTGCGGTCATTACATATGAACATGACTACTATGTCGATGTTTCAAAATCATATCGTGAAAAATCCAGAAAGTTTTTAGAAGATAAGGGATATCTTTTAGTTATTAATGATGTTTCACCAGATGGTGTAAGTAATTTTGAAGATTGGTGGGTACATCCTGATTTAGTTTCAGAAGAATTGATTGAAAAGATGAAATCTGTTCAACCTCATACACAACTTTGTACTGATTTTACTTTCATTTCAGAGGAGGAAGAGACTGTAAAAAAGTATAATTTGTTCAAAGAGTGTAAATGTGAATGGTGTATTGAATCACCATTTCCAAGATTATATTCTTTGAACAATGATAAAAATGATTATTGGTTTGAGATTCCGAAGAATGGGTCTGCATCAATTAAGGGTCATTTTGAGAAATGTCAGGTAGTTGAAGATAGACCAAAAGTAAGACCAATAGTTGTTCTTGATGATCCAATTGATAGATTCATTTCTTTGATGAATGATTACTTTGTCATTCCAAATTATCACAATCTTTGGGGTCAAGACATTCTTGAATCACTTGATTTGGACATTGAAAAATCTACGAAAGATGAAATTATTAAGGCAGTAATTCAAAATCTGGATAAAATCACTAGTGATCAACAAGTTCATCATTGGTATCCACAAACTCACTTTATTGATCAAAGAAATTATGATTCATTTGAAGTGATTTTTAAGAAGGATATTAATCAAAGATTTGGTGTTGATGAAATTGTCAATTGTTCGAAGAAGAAATTTGGAAAGGATGATTTGACAGAAAATCAAATTGACACCATTCGAAGAATTTATATTTCCGATTATATCTTTATAGAAAACTATGGAGATAATGAAACAGTTGTAGAAGAAAAACCTATGGTGTTTTCTTCATTCAGTTCAAAACCCAATCCAACTTCTTGGATTGTTGATAATTTCTACGAAAATCCTGATGAAATCAGAAAGTTTGCATTAGATCAAGATTTTGATATCGGTGGATTAGGTAGGGGTTATATTGGAAATAGAACTCACAAACAATTCTTATTTCCTGGCCTCAAAGAAAGATTTGAGGAGATTATGGGTAAAAAGATTACAAAGTGGGAAGAACATGGAATGAATGGTAGATTCCAATATTGTTGGTCTGGACAACCTCGTGTTTGGCATTGTGATAGTCAACAATGGGGTGGAATGTTATATCTCACTCCTAATGCACCATTCCAATGTGGAACTACATTGTATGCTCATAAACAAAGTAGAGCTAGAACTTACTATGAACCTGGTTGGGATATTTCTTGGAATCCAGAAACAAATCCAGGTGATTGTCATCTTGATGGAACTCCTTTTGAACCTGTAGATGTTCTTGGGAATGTCTATAATCGTCTTGTTCTTTTTGACGCTAGTGCAATTCATTCAGCTTCTGAATATTTTGGAACTGTGAAAGAAAATTGTAGATTATGGCAAATGTTCTTCTTTGATACTTGATAAAGATAAATAGGGGAAGGGAGAGAAATCCCAAAGTATCAAATTACTAATAAACAAATGTCAAAAGACAATAGTGAAAATCTGCCTTCGTTAAATGATTTTATCAGTAAAGATAATCTCCCTTCCCTTGAAGATTTTATTGAAAAGAAAGAACTTCCCTCTATCCAAGATTTAGTTGAAGAGGAAATTGTAGAAGAAGAAATAATCGAAGAAGAGTATCCATCAATTCAAGAAATTGTTGAGAATAATGAACTACCTTCAGTTCAAGATTTTTTGACAGAAACAATCCAAGAAGTAAAAGAAGACAAAGTAGAAGAAGAAAAATCAGTCAGCTTTGAAGATTTAACAGAGATTGTTTCTTTAATTGAAGAAGTAAGAAAAGATATACCAAATATACCAGAAATAAAATATTATGATGAAGAACTGGAAAGAGTTCATGATTCCATTTGCCAAGTAAGAGAATCAATTCCAGTTGTTCCTGAAGTTAGATATTATGAAGATGAGTTAGAAGAAGTATCTAACAAAATTGGAGAAGTAAGAGATTATATTGACGAATCAATATCAAACCTTCCAGAAGTTAGGTATTATGAAGAAGATATTGATAAAGTTAGATCGGAAATACCCAATCTGAATTGGGTAAAGGAAGCTTTTGATGTTGTTGATGAAAATTTTACCAATATTGGTGATAGAATTGGAACTCTTAAGGAGAAACTTAATTTCAATATTGATGCCTTAGTAGAAAGACTTGATATAAAAAACTTTGAAAATAAAGTTGATATTAAAACTCTAAATGATAAATTAGAAGAAGAGAAATCTAAAATCTGGGAAGAGTTTAAAAATTCTTCACAGAAAATTTGGGAATACCATAATGAATTTAAAGATGATGACAGAAAGTTAAAGAAACAAATTAGTAGTGAATACAGTAAGCTTAAACAATCAGTTCAAGAACAACTTGAGAAGTATAGTCAAGAAAGTATAAAAACTGATGAACTTCTTCTCAAATATTTTAATGATCTGAAGGAAGAAATTACAAATCTGCCTGAAGTTAAGTATTATGATGAAGATCTGAAAAAAGTTGGAAAAGAAATAAAATCTGTAGAAAAACTCGTAGAGAATAAAGTTTCTTTTTTGAAGACAGATTTCAAGACACTAAAAAAGGAACTTTATGATATTGTTGATCAAATAAAAGAATCACAGGAGGAACTGAAAGAAAATTATTTACTCAATGAACCACCAGAAGTTGAACAAAAAGTTGGTGATAAAAAAGATCCACTGACTCCTACTGGAGAAAGATTTGCAACATTCAGTGATTTAGAAAAACACTACAGACTTTTCTTAAATAGAATTCAAGTTCAACTTTCTACTATTGGTGGTGGTGGAGCTGGTTCTGTAAAGGACTTGGATGATGTAAGTTTTGATCAAACAACTGGGGATGGAAAACTTTTAATATACGATCAAACTAACTCCAGATGGGTTGGCATTGCTAGTACTGCTTTAGGTAGTGGAGGAGGATCTGATGTTATTAGTGATCAGACTCCACAATTAGGTGGTAGTTTAGACCTGAATGGAAATGACATTACAGGAAATGGAAATATTAATATCAATGGTAATGTTACCATTGGTGGAACTCTTACTTATGAAGATGTAACTAATATTGATTCTATTGGAATTATTACTGCTCAACAAGATGTTATAGTCAACAGAAATCTTTTTGTTTCTGGAATTACAACTCTTGGTGCTTCAAATGGTATTGGAACTGTCACAATTGGAACTGGTTCTACAGCACTTTTTGTTGATGGAAATGCTAGAATCACAGGAATTCTTACAATTGGTCGTTCTTCTGTCACTATTGATGGTGACAATAATGTCGTTTCTGTTGGTATTGTTACCATTAGTAACTCACAGATTGTTCTTGGTGAAAATGTTACTATCAATTCTTCAGCTACTGGTATTAACTCCGCACCAAATATTTTATATGTTGCAAAAGATGGTGTTGATAGTAATAATGGAACTTCAATTGATAATGCAAAACTTACAATCGGTGCTGCAGTCAGTATCGCTCAAACTGGAACAACTATTAAAGTTCTTTCTGGTACATATAATGAGAATAACCCAATTGAAGTTCCAGATTTTGTCTCCATTGTAGGAGATAACTTAAAGACAGTAACTGTTATTCCAAACAATTCAACTCAAGATATTTTTCATGTAAATAAGGGAACTTATCTGGCTAATATGACCTTTACCGGACATACTGCCCCAGCAGCTGCCGTTGCATTTCCACCAGAAGGAGCACCAAATACTGGAGGAGGGAAATGGGAAAGTCCTTATGTTCAAAATTGCACTAGTAATACAACAACTGGAACTGGAATGAGAATTGATGGAGATCGTGCAGAGTCTCTTAAATCAATGGTTGTTGATAGTTACACACAATATAATCAGGGTGGAGTTGGTATTGCAGTTACTAATAATGGATATGCTCAATTAGTTAGTGTATTTACTGTTTGTTGTAATGAAGGAATTACAGTCCATAAAGGTGGTCAATGTTCTCTTACTAATAGTAATACTGACTTTGGAACATATGGATTAGTTGCAGATGGTGTAAGTGATCTTCAATTTACAGGGACTGTAAATACAGAAGCTTCTGTAAGCACTGATACTGTATCTATTGGTATCACTACAACTACAAGACCATATGAAGGCCAGGTTGTTTATTTTGATACTCTTTATTACACAGTGGAAACAATCACCATTACAAACGGTGGTAGTGGTTATACATCAGCACCTACAGTTTCAATTACAGCACCAACTGGGCCAAATGGAATTACAGCTACAGCTTTTGCAACTTTAAATGGTGGAACAGTAAGTGAAATTACTATTATTAGTTCTGGAAATCAATATACATCTGCACCATCTGTTACTATCTCTGCACCCGATTCCGGAGTAACTGCTACAGCAACGGCAAACATTTCTCCCATCTACTATACAATAAATAGTTCAACACCAATTTCATCTGGAATTACTACAGTAACACTTGATGAAAATTTGAATAATACTGTTGGTGTAAGTTCAACTGCATATTTCTATCAGGTTAGTAGAATATCAGCTAGTTCTCACACTTTTGAATATGTTGGTTCTGGTAATGATATTACAACAGCAACACCTTTAAGAGGAGGAGTTCCGGTTCAGGAAAATGAAATTATTACACGAAATGGAGGTAAGGTAGTTTTCACAAGTACTGATCAAGCTGGAAACTTTAAGATTGGTAATGATATCACAATTAACCAAAACACTGGAACTATTTCTGGAAGAGCATTCAGTAGAAGTTTATTCAATCAAATGACACCATTTATTTTAGCACTGGGTTAAGATGGCACAATTAGCACTTAATAGTTTTAAGACAAAAACTCTTGAAGTAACAACTTCTGAACAAACTGTTTATACAGCTCCGGTTGGTTATACTTCTATTATTCTATATTCTCATATAACTAATGTAGGTTCTTCAAGTGCTACATTTACAATTTCACATTATAGAAATTCAACTCAAACTGAAATTATAAAGGACGGCACAGTTCCTATTAATGATGCTTACATTCCACTTCAAGGAAAACTGGTTTTAGAAACTGGTGATATTGTAAAAATTCAAGGAAGTGCTGACAATACATTGAAACTAATATTAAGTATCTTAGAAACTGCTAATAGTTAAAAAATGAAAAAACTAGTAGGAAACTATAATCTCGGTAATCCTTCAAATGATGGATATGTACTCTCATCAAATTCTGATGGGGATCATTCATGGGTTGGTGAGATAGGATATGCTTCTACCGCTGGAATTTCAAGTGATGTTAATATTAATGATTTATCAGTAATTTCATCACCAAGTACTAGTGATTTCATCATTGCTTATGATGTAGATCAAGGTGTTACTGGAAAACTTACATTAGCAGATGCATCTGTACAAGGTGTACAAGGAATACAAGGTATTCAAGGAATACAAGGTGATTTGGGAATTCAGGGTACTGTAGGGCAAGATGGAAGTTCGGTTACTATTGTTGGAAATATCTCATCAAATACTCAAGGCACCGGTGCTACAACATTAACTTCAGATGATACTAGTGAGTCTTGGTATCCTCCTTCGGTTGGTGATGGTGTTATTGCAGATGATACTGGTCGTCTTTGGACGTTTGGAGGTTCTACATGGTCTGATGTAGGAAAAATTGTAGGTCCTCAAGGCACTACAGGATTGATAGGTCTTCAAGGTACTCAAGGAACTCAAGCCTCTCAAGGTATTCAAGGTATCCAAGGAACACAAGGTATCCAAGGAACACAAGGTATCCAAGGTACTCAGGGAATACAGGGAACTTTAGGGATTCAAGGAATACAAGGTATCCAAGGTGGTATTGGATCAACTGGTGCACAAGGTATTCAAGGTATCCAAGGTACTCAGGGTATCCAAGGAATACAAGGTATCCAAGGCACTCAAGGTATCCAAGGTACTCAGGGTATTCAAGGAATACAAGGTATCCAAGGCACTCAAGGTATCCAAGGTACTCAGGGTATTCAAGGTACTCAGGGTATTCAAGGCACTCAAGGAACACAAGGTATCCAAGGAGTACAAGGCCTCCAGGGTATTCAAGGTATCCAAGGAACACAAGGTATCCAAGGAACACAAGGTATCCAAGGTACTCAGGGTATTCAAGGCACTCAAGGAACACAAGGTATCCAAGGAACACAAGGTATCCAAGGTACTCAAGGAATACAAGGTATTCAAGGTATCCAAGGAACACAAGGTATCCAAGGAACACAAGGTATCCAAGGTACTCAAGGAACACAAGGTATTCAAGGTACTCAGGGAATACAAGGTATCCAAGGAACACAAGGTATCCAAGGTACTCAAGGAACACAAGGTATTCAAGGAATACAGGGAACTTTAGGGATTCAAGGTGTTCAAGGAATTCAAGGTACTCAAGGCTTAACCGGAATTCAGGGAACTGTGGGTGTTGATGGTAACTTTGGTGGTGCAACATTTGATTACACCTTTTCCACAAACACAGATGATAGTGATCCTGGTACGGGAGTTGTAAAATTTAATAATTTGAATCTAGGTTCTGCAACACAAATTTATATTGATGATACCGATGATAACTCTACAGATATTCAATCATTTTTAAGAGTTATTGATGACTCTACATCTACAATCAAAGGTCATTTTAGAGTATCTAATAGGACAAATTCTGATGACTTTGCAATATTTACAATTGATGGATCAAGTATAGAATCCACCGGATATTTTAAAATTTCTTGTAGCCATCTTTCTGGAGTTACTTCTTTTTCGGATAGTGAAGATGTAATTATAACATTTGCCAGAACTGGTGATAAGGGTGATCAAGGTATTCAAGGAATTACAGGAACTCAGGGTATTCAAGGAATTACAGGAACACAAGGTATCCAAGGAACTCAGGGTATTCAAGGTATCCAAGGAACACAAGGTATCCAAGGAACAACAGGTACTCAAGGTACTACAGGAACTACAGGTGGCACTGGTTCTCAAGGAACAACAGGTACTCAAGGTACTACAGGAACTACAGGTGGCACTGGGCCCACAGGTCCCACAGGTTCTCAAGGAACAACAGGTACTCAAGGTACTACAGGAACTACAGGTGACACTGGGCCCACAGGTTCTCAAGGAACTACAGGAACAACAGGTCCTACTGGTCCTCAAGGAACTACAGGATCAACAGGTGGCACTGGTCCAACAGGACCTCAAGGAACACAAGGTAGGCAAGGAACTACAGGATCAACAGGTGGCACTGGGCCCACAGGTCCCACAGGTTCTCAAGGAACAACAGGTACTCAAGGAACTACAGGAACAACAGGTGGCACTGGGCCCACAGGTCCCACAGGTTCTCAAGGAACAACAGGTACTCAAGGAACTACAGGAACAACAGGTCCCACTGGTGGCACTGGTCCCACAGGCTCTCAAGGTACTACGGGAACTACTGGTCCCACAGGACCCACTGGTTCTCAAGGAACTACAGGAACAACAGGTCCCACAGGTTCTCAAGGAACTACAGGAACAACAGGTCCCACTGGTGGCACTGGTCCCACAGGCTCTCAAGGTACTACGGGAACTACTGGTCCCACAGGACCCACTGGTTCTCAAGGAACTACAGGAACAACAGGTCCCACAGGTTCTCAAGGAACTACAGGTACTCAAGGAGCTGGTGGACTAACAACGACTGACGCAACTACTCTTGGTGGAATTAGCCCTGGAAGTTTCTTAAGGTCTGATGCTAGTGATACTGTATCTACATATTCAAATATTATACAGTTTTACTCTAACACCAATATGGCTACCGGTTCTAGTAATCAGTCGTCTCTCCAATGTTATTCAAATGGTTCTGGCAATGATGCCTTTATGTCCTTCCACGTTGGAGGTGATTATGCTTGTTATTTTGGACTAGACGGTGGGATAAATGACATAGCAGTTGGTGGTTGGTCAATGGGTGCTGCCAATTATAGGGTATGGCACGCAGGAAATGATGGTGCTGGATCTGGGTTAGATGCTGATTTGCTAGATGGGGCACAACCAAGTGTCTCTGCATCAAACAATACTATTGTTAAAAGACATAGTTCTGGGTATATCTTTGCCAACTACTTCAATACCACTGCCAATGACGTAAGTTCTGGTGTGACTAAAGTCATGGTGGAAACTGGGAATGATAATTACATCCGCCATGGTACTGCGGATGCAATTAGAGCGTTTATTAATGTAGAGTCAGGTGCTACTGGAGACCAAACTGCGTCGGAGATTCTTACTGCTATTAAGACCGTTGATGGCTCTGGGTCTGGTTTAGATGCTGACTTGTTAGACGGTAAGCACCATACTAATTTTGGAGCAACACTAGCAACTTACGGAACAACGGCCGGTGCATCAGGAAGGATCAGGTGTACTGCTCCATTTAACACAAACAGTGCTCACATGTTCCAAGTTACTGTATCCATTTACAGTAGCTACACAATACATACGTACGTTGTTGGTGGGTACATGTATCCCAGCACTAACCAGTGGTTATTACCTAAGTGTATCTACACAGGAACCGGGTCACCTGATATTTACGTGGGTAGAGACGCTAACGGTAAAGCCTACATTAGTATTGCCAACGGAAATTATACGGGTGTTCGTGTTCATAACATGACGCTAGGTTATCAAACCAACGCGACGGACATTTATGATCCTTGGACCATCACGATTGACGGCGGCAATGAAAACTCAGTAAGCGTAACCACTAGTAAAGTGTGGCACTCCACAAATGATGGTTCTGGATCTGGGTTGGATGCTGATTTACTTGATGGTATCAATAGTGGTAGTTTCTTAAGATCTGATACTGATGACACTTTCAGCGGCGGTTCATTGAGTTTTGGATCCTCAGTTCGTCAAATGATTAATCTCTATGCCACATATTATGCTTTAGGGGTTCAAAGTGGTACTCTATACTATAGATCTGGTGGTCGATTTAGTTGGTTCAAAGGTGGTTCTCATAACAGTGCTGAAAATAATCCAGGTACTGGTGGTTCAGTTGCTATGACATTAGATGGTAGTAGTAATTTAACCGTTTCTGGAAATGTCACTGCCTACTCTGACATTAAATTGAAAAAAAATATTGAAGTTATTTCAAATGCTTTAGATAAAGTGATGCAACTTCGTGGTGTTACTTATGATCGTGTTGATATGGATTCACCAAGACAGACTGGTCTTATTGCTCAAGAAGTTGAAAAAGTACTTCCTGAAGTTGTTGGCACTGATGAAGAGTACAAGTCTGTTGCATATGGTAATATGGTTGGATTACTGATTGAGGCTATTAAAGAACAGCAGGAACAAATAGATATTCTTAAAGAAGAAATTGAAGAACTGAAAAAATAGATTAAAAATTACTCAATCTAAATAGAAAGAGGTCTTTTAATTCCAAAATGCAAGAAGGTTGGAGTGAAAAATATAAGAAGTCAATTGATTGCAATAACCCAAAAGGTTTCAGTCAAAAGGCTCATTGCCAAGGTAAAAAGAAAGAAGAAGTAAAAGAAGACCTTCGTAAATGGTTTGGAACTGGAGGAAAAGGTGGAGTTGGTGGAGGCGGCTGGGATCGTTACAACACCAAAGGTGAGAGAATTGGTAAATGTGCTCGTGAGCCTGGTGAACCAAAACCAAAGTGTCTTTCAAAAGAAAAAGCAGCAAAGATGTCAAAGGATGAAATTGCTGCAGCAGTAAGACGAAAAAGAAAAAAAGATCCTGTAGCAGATCGTCCAGGTAAAGGAGGAAAACCCAAAATGGTCTCTAATAAAATTAACGAAGCAAAAAAACAACCTGATCATGAACATTCAATGATTCGTTCTGAACTTGAAACAATTAGAAAGGCAGTCGATCGTCTCAAGTCAAAAATGAAAGGTGAAGGTAATGTAGAGGCATGGGTTCAATCTAAAATTACAAAAGCAGCAGATTATATTGATTCTGCTGCTGACTACATTGAAAGTGGAGAACATAATGTTCATGGATCTATGGACGAAGAAAAACTTGTCATTGATAAGGCAATCAAAAAACCTGGTGCTTTGAAAAAACAACTGGGTGTACCTAAAGATGAAAAAATTCCTGCAGATAAACTTGCTGCAGCTGCCAAAAAAGGTGGTAAATTAGGGCAACGTGCACGTTTTGCTCAAACACTTAGAGGGTTTAACGAAGGTGATGGTGATCCTTGTTGGGATACTCATAAACAAGTGGGTATGAAGAAAAAAGGTAATAAGATGGTTCCCAATTGTGTTCCTAAAGAAGAAGTAAGTCCTATTGTTGCAAGAGTTCTTGATAGACATTTTGCTACTGAAGAACTTGAAAGGATTGAAGAAGAGAACAAACCAACCAATCCAAAACTCTGGTCAAGAGCAAAATCACTTGCAAAACAGAAGTTTGATGTCTATCCTTCAGCATATGCTAATGGATGGGCATCTAAATGGTATAAGTCAAAAGGTGGTGGTTGGAAATCAACTAAGTCTGAGGAAGTAGAACAGACTCAAGGGACCATTGAAGAAGCTACGAGAATTCCATCTCAAAGTGGAAACGTTTATCTCACTACCTTTATCTGGAGAGGTAAACATATGGTGATGAAACTCTTCTTCCCAGAAGTCAAGAGACCATCAAGAGATGAAGTTCAAGATGCACTTGATAAAGTTTATCCTGGTTGTACACTTCAAAGATTTTATCCTACAACATTCCAACCTACAGATGCAGTTCTGAATGTTGGTGTAAAGGAGGGAAGTGAGTTAAAGTATTGTCCAAAGTGTAAGAAGATTGAAACCAGATCTGATTGTGCATATGGTGGTTCTTACTGGGATGATAATGCAAAAGAAGTAAGCACTGATGAAAATGGTTCTATGGAAGTTTCAGAAGGTGCAGCCTGGACTCGTAAAGAAGGGCAAAATAAAGAAGGTGGTCTCAATGAAAAAGGACGTAAATCTTATGAAAAAGAAAATCCTGGTTCTGACTTAAAGGCACCAAGTAAGAAAGTTGGAAATCCTAGAAGAGCATCATTCTGCGCAAGAATGAAAGGCATGAAGAAAAAACTTACTTCAAAGAAAACTGCTAACGATCCCGATAGCAGAATCAATAAGTCCCTTAGAGCTTGGAATTGCTGATATGAAAAACTTCAAACAATTCATTTCGGAGTCAGTTAATATTTCCGGTGACTTCAACGGAAACTTATATGTAAACTCTCAACCCGAAGAACCAAAACAGGTTGGTGAAAATTATGTTGCAGATGTTACTTGGATGGGTAGCATCTATCGTCTTGAAATGGTGTCCAAGAATGGTATTCCAACCAAACAAGAACTTGGAGAACAACTGCAAAAAGATTATCCTGGAGCAATGGTTCAAAACATTTATCCAGCAGAAGAAAAGAATTTTAACATTAAAAACGCAAGGAGATATCATCCTTCAAAACTAGAGTGGATTGACTGATTTATGGCACAGTGGAATAAGAATGAACAAGACTTTCTAAACCAAGAGAGAAGTCTCTTTGAGGTTTATAATATCGCAGATCACTGGGGAAACCAAACGGACTGGAGACCTCAGTTTTCTGACAATAACAGATTAAAGGTTGCTCCTTTCCAAACAGTTTTCTTCAATACCTTCCAGTATGGTAAGGAGACTGATGTATGGGATGAGAGTGTAGTTGGTGTTGGAACTGCTACTCATAATGCCAATTCCAGTAATGTGGTTATGGAAGTTGGATCTACTTCTGGTAGTAAGGTTATCAGACAGACTAAACAGGTAATGAGATACATTCCTGGTAGACCAGCAACTCTCGCATTTGCAATTCGTCTAGAGGCACCACAAGTCGGTATTCGCAGAAGATTCGGATTGTTTAATGAGACTGATGGTGCTTACTTTGAGGATGATGGTGGCACATATTCTTATGTAATTCGCAGCAGTACATCTGGTATCACTACAGAAACAAGAGTAACCAGAGAAAACTGGAATGGTGAAAAGTTTGATGGTAATGGATACACTGGTGTAACTGCTGATGCTACAAAACAGCAGATGATTTCCATTAACTATGAATGGTATGGTGCAGGTGGTGTAACATTTAATTGGTTAATGAAAAATGAGACTATTG
>Ga0208898_1001124_pt1 | contig 18288 bp, 18 predicted proteins | sample VirMetDEL_Mar_4_FD_184513 | JGI IMG/M metagenome (GOLD analysis project Ga0208898, IMG submission 184513) | Aqueous microbial communities from the Delaware River and Bay under freshwater to marine salinity gradient to study organic matter... | ecosystem: Environmental > Aquatic > Marine >...
GAGAGCAATGGCGTTAGAACCAAGCAATGTTAGCTGACCGGTGCCTTGGTCGCTAATAAAACTATTAGACCCATCATGATAAATCTGTAGGTCAGACCCAGCACCAAAGATAGCCTTGTCATTATCACCAAAAGAAACATCCCCAGTAACAGTAGCCGCAGGGATTGTCACTGTGCCTGTGAATGTTGGAGAGGCTAGTGGAGCTTTAGAATCTAACTGTGTCTGGATGCTAGAAGTAACACCGTCTGTGTAGTTCAGTTCTGTGGCTGTAGCAGTGAGATCAGAGATATCCGCTGCAACGATGGCTCGCTTGTCGTATGTGCCAGAAGCGTTACCGATAAAGACGTTGCCATCTGTAAGGTTAGGTACGTCATTGGCTCGACCAGAACCCATGACCACACCGCCTCCATTGGAGGCGTCAACCTTAGTCACTCGACCCAGGTTCTGTACTAAGACAGACTGACCAGTAGGACGAGTGTTTGTGTATCCACCACCAGACGCAACGTAGATTACATCGCCTTCACTGAATGCGCTAGTATTTAAGCCAGAGATGCGACCCATCAATAGCAGAGTGCCTTCGGCTCCCGCTGTTAGGTCTTCACCCAATACACCTACCGCTGGCATAGTAGAAGCGCTAGACGCATCAGCAGGAGCGATCTCCATGAAATTACCAGAAGTACCTGTCTGGTAAACCGGAGTTCCTTTAAGGATGGTTGAGCCAGTTCCGTTCTTACAAGACTCCTCAATGGTGTCTGACTCGATTGTCAGCTCGCCATTGATGTCATCGTAAGAGGTAGTGATACCTAGTCCGGCTTGGATCAGGGTATTGACCCGGTCATCTACACGCTCATCAGTGTAGTAGAGATTCGTACCCTCAGTCAGATTAGTAGTCGTAAACGAACTAAGGTCTGTGATGTACGAAGACAGGTCAGCAGGAGCAAACGAAAATACTCCAGCAGAATAGGACAGACTACCGCCCCCACTAGCAGCGCCAGTGGAGACTGATAGGTCTGTAGATTCTAGCTTGTCAGTATTAAGGTTGGTGAAATTAGCATCAACCTCGGTATTTGTTAGAGGCGAGCCTTTACCCGCCCTTGTGGTAATTGTAGCCATGCTCGCCTCATTTCAAATATTAAGATGCTGACAGTGTAATAGTCCAAGTGATGCTAAGAGTATCGTTAGCAGCCTTGTTTACTACATCAAACACTGTACGAGCCAGCATATCACCAGCAGATGCAGCATTAAATATACCTGCTTCAGTCACAGCGCCAGTGCCATCACCTGCTGACCAAGATGCAACATATTCGATCTGGTTGCCAGTAACAGTAGTAGAGGTCAAAGCATTGCGGTCTAGCTCAGTACCGAGAGTAGTATCTCCCGCAGCAGCCGCAGTAGTGCCAGTTCCGATAGCCATGTGAGACATAGCAGTCGCTGTAGCATCCTTCATTCGTGAAGCGATATAACCAAGACCTGATGTTACTACTAGGTTATTGATATCTCGCGCATCTTTAACATTGCCATCAGAATCTTTCAGAACTACCGAAAGACGACCTGTAGCCTTAATTTCGCTGTTAATCATAGTGTTATCCTTAAAAAATACGTTTTTCACCGACATAATCGTCAGCGAAATACAGGTTGTTATCTACATAGTCCTGACTTAGCAAAACGCCAGAATCAGCTATCCCAAGTGTATCAGATTCCACTTTTCCTACCAATGAAGCCTGATTATCCTGAGTTGATGCCGTATCTGATACGCTTCGCGCATATTCTGCAATCAGAGACACATTATCTGATACAGAAGCTGAGTCAGATTGTGGTCTTAAATACGCAGCTTCTACGACAATACTATCTGTCATAGAGAGTGAATCACTGAAGCTACGGTCATATTCAGTAGTCAGCGTTACGGCATCTGTAATGGAAGCGAAGTTAATTACCCGCTTCTGGAATTGCAGGGTCTGATCGTCATCTATTGTCGCTTCAGCCCCTATATCATCAGTCACATAGACTGTATCATTTAGGCTTTTAGATATAGCGAATACCTGGCTATCTGAGGTAATCGTAGTATCTATAGGCTGCTTTCCAAAGGTCAGAGTATTGGTATCAGTAACTGATCCAGCGTCAAAAGCCTCTTCTAAAGTAAGGAGTAATGATGAGACGCTATCAGTCATAGACACGCTATCTGTAAACGTCTTAGATAGCGTTACACCCAATACCTCGACAGTAATAGCAATATCTGAAACAGCCTTAGATACATCAAAAGACTGTGATTCCGCCAGAAGAATAGCGTCTTGTGGGTTTTTCCCTATGCTTGATATTTGGTTATCAGTCATTGAGAAGGAATCACTGACTACCTTCCCGGCTCCAACTGACGCAATATCAGAGGCTATATAAGCGTCTGTAAGAGGTTTGCTAACATCAAAAGCAGTTGTTTCAGTGATCTGTACAGAATCTTGAGCGCCCTTACCAATAACAAAAATAGCTTGATCTGTAGTTCCGACAGCATCAGAAAAGAGCTTTCCAAGCAGGGCTGCAACTAGATCGCTAATCGAGGCCGTATCAGTGACTATCTGACTATCACCAATAAATGTCCCTAAAACGACCTCAGCAATGATCCTCAGCCTACGAGAAGCCGCTTCTATCCTAAGCCTCTTAGAAAAGGCTTTTGTGATAGACATCTTAGCCATTAGTAATCTTCTCTAATTGTAAAAGGCAACTCTTCATATACGGTTTCAATAGTGCCGTCATCAAAAGTTATCTGTACCTCTCCAACATAGTCCCCAGCAGTAATCTCTAGCGCTGAAGTATTGAATTGGAATACTGCAATGCCAGCCTCTAAGTCTGCAGAAGAGATGGTAGACGAGTTAATCTCGCTCAATACGTTTCCTGTATTCTTCTTCTTGAATTTTAGAGTTGGAGTAGAGCCTGTTAGGTTTACAGGTAATCCAGTATCATCACGAGTAATGACTACTTTTACCTGCGATCCATTATCGCCTTGTACTAGATATAAAGTGTCCATAAATCATCCACATAGGTAGATACAGGCGATCTGTTTGACCTCACCTGCTGAGAATGTAGCGCTCTCACGAGCCTTAGCCACGGTATAGGATCGTATTATATCATCTCCCTGCTTCATGCCTTTTCCAGGCACGGAGCTGGTAACTATCAGGTCTCCTATCTGGATGTCGCCACCCTCTCCGCAGACGTTAATCTGGCCTTCACCGATAGAATTAACTATTGATATATCGTGGGTTTCTTTAATCGTAGTGACTTCGCTGATGGCAATATGAACTTGCGTTACTTCTTCACCCTCTGGGTTGAAGACGCTTTCAGTATGATCAATCAAAGCCGCTGGCGGGTTGTCTTCTGTCAGCTCTCTTCGAGACACAAACACACCAATAACGCCAGCTTGATTAGCTGAACTAGATTTATCGCCATAGCAGATAACATCTGATACTCCACGTTTACCCACTACCCCATTATCAATAACAATATCGCCAACATCAAAACTGAGACTCTTAGGAGTGACGCTATCGTGCGAAGCTGTAAATGGCCCGATTGTCCCGCTGACTACATAAGCTGCATACGAATCACCAGTAGAAAACTTTACCTCAGCGTTTGAAGAAGTGTTCAGGGTTCTAAGAGCAGGGTTTCTAGCGGTAGCAGAGCCTACATTTCTCCGCTGGATAAATTGAGCTGTAGTGTCTGAATAGCCTCTAACATCAAATCCGACAGCAATACTATTGCTAGAGGTCTCTGATGAAAATTGAGCTATATAAGAACCAGACCCATTACCTGTGACTAAGAATGTATCTCCTTCGTCGGAATTAAAGTAAATCCGGTAATAACCGCTGCTAGAAGTGCTGTCATCAACATACAACATGACTCCATCACCTGATGCGGTACTAGTTCTAGTGGCATATAAAGCTGAGTTATCAGCTCCTTCTGATCCTAACTTTAGCTGAGTGGAACCACCCGCTGTATTAATTACTCCAGCAGTAATAGTTCCTAGGTCGGCTGCTATAGCTGATAACTCTGATACGCTTATTTCAGTTGCGCTGATAGCTCCAACTGCAATCTGACCTGCTGTAATAGTATTAGATGCAATTTCATTTGCAGTAATAGTGTTTGCGGCTATTTCTGATGCAGTTACAGCGTTAGCAGCAATCTTAGGAGTTGTGATTGCGTCATCACTTATCTGGGTAGTAGTAATACTTCCGGTCAAATCTGATGTAGGCACAGTAGCTATATAAGACGAGCCGTTCCAGCGATAAAGTTTGCTATCACTAGTAACATATACAGTTTCAGTGATTTTTGATGTTGGTACTGTACTTTGTATGCTTACTGGTTCAATCGAGGCTGCAAACTTAGCTAATGTAATAGCTTCATCATCAATGTCTTCTTCTAAAACATTAGTAGCAGATGCAAAAACAGAACTAGAGAATGAAGACTCGTTTTCAGAATAGTCTTTAGCTTTTAACCAATAATAGTAAGTAATCCCATCAATGATGTTTTGATCTACAAAAGATTCACCATCAATACTTGCTATTTTGCTTGACGATCCAGAGCTGTTCGAGGTATGTCGGTATACGTCTACAACCTTCAAATCGCTTGCAGAAGGATTAGTCCAATCTAATCTAATGTTCTTGATGCCAGCAGTTGCCACTAGGCCAGTAGGAGCATTAGGGGCGGTCTGATCGCCATTGACGGTAAACGTAGCAGTGGTAAACGCGCCCTTCACGTTCAGTGAGTTGATCGCTCTGATACGAATCGTAACACTTATACCTACTTCCGCATTATAGAACTCGTACTTAGGAACACTAGTAAAGATGCTCTTAAACTCTGTGTCAGCCTCCGAGGTCAGCTTGTACTGTATCTCGTACTGATTAACAAGATTATCGTAGGACGCATCCCACTCGATCAGGCCAGTAGGTATGACAGTGCCGTCAGAGCCTAGCGTGGTGGTCTCTGTGATCGTTATGTTAGAGATTGCAGCTACGGTAAATGGGTCAGGCAGATTACTATCTGGATAGGCAGTTTGCTCAGTGCCTTCTTCCCATGTGTAGATTGTGGAGTCGTACTCTAGCAATGCCAGGTCTACAGTGCCGTCATCATTGAGCTGCATACCAATGACCTGGAACGGCTTTGCTACCCAACCGGGCGTAGAATGCGTAATTGATACCACATCAGCTACTTCAAGCTGTAAAGCCTCAGAGGTAGTTTTAAGAGCACAGGTGATTGCATTTCTTGAGCGTAGCAAGATAACTCTAGCAAGATCTCTAGCCTGATAGTAATTAGTAATTGTATCTAGCTCGATCTCTTCATGCAGCAAAACGCCACCATCTTCAGCGAGATAGGCTGTTTCCTCAGCAGAGTCGGCAGGAGGCCATATCGCAGTATCAGGTTGCCAGTTAGCATCAGGATTAGGGAATTTAACCGTTACTCGGTTGAACTTCTCATCCTTGCTCTCACCCTTGATCTGAATGCCACCAATAATCGTGTCATTGGTAAACGTGAATTCGCTGCTACGCGAACCGTCTATCTTAAGGCGATACTTACCCTGAGAGTAAGGCAGGAAGCCACGGCATCCAAGCAGCAAAGTATTGAGGTTATCGAATAAGGTCTGAGAAGTATCTAGTACTGCGTTGCAAGTAAATAGCTTCCCTGAACCACCACCATCGTATAGCGTGACAGACTCGTCACAGTCATCAGCCGCAGCAGCTATTGCCACATCATCAATAGCGCTGAGTGGTAGTCCTTTTCCGTATCTAGTGTTGGTGAGATAGTCTCTGATACATAGAGCAGGGTTATCAGACCAAGCAGTAGTAGCTGTGCGCGGGTCATAGACCTTCTTCCCCTTAACTACAGCAGTAATCTCTGGGATACCAGAGAATGCTTCTTCATCCCACTTTAAGCGAACACCAAGAAAGGCTACGCCTCTAAGCCTATGATCTGAAGTCCAGAACTCGTTGGCTTCTCTAAGCAGTGCCGTGTCAGGCATGGTCTGATTATCACCGCCTAGATATACATCAATACTCACCAATCCTGAATACTTAGGATCGGTAATAGGCAGATCATCAATGATGAAGTCTGTAATGCTTTCTACTTCGCCCTCAGCCATAACTAATGCGATATATAGATATTCATTAGTCGGCGTTCCGGTAACGTCATCATAAACCTCGGTATCAGGATGGTATCCAGAATACCAATTTCTACTACCACCTACTGTTTTATATGTGCCGTCAGTGGAAACAAAGACACGAACACCGCCAACCCTGCGCTCGCCGTAAATGACCGGGATCTGCTCAATATTGGATTCTTTATTAACCAGTACACCGCGCTGCTCATCATTAGCTTTCTTGGCTGCTTTCTGAGCCTTTCTTGCTTGGATATAAGAGACAGCGCCACTAGCTACAGATAAGATGGCTGCTAAGACAGTCCAAAACGGCATTAGTTCTTACCCCACTTAATTTCTTTATTGGTTTCTGAGGCAAACTCAAACCCTCTATCGCCAGGGAAATATAGCTGCTGGGTGTTGTGATTAGTTTTTCGCCCATTATGCAAATCAAAATCCTTCCAATGACTAGCAACCTCTACAGATACAGTACTTGTATTATCTGAATCTTCCATAGAGTAAGAGGCAATTCTGCCATCAAAAACTAATATAGGAGAGCCTATTACAGCATCTGAGTTATCTAATACAGCTTTCCATATTCTTGTTCTAACATCCATATAATCATTAGTTAGAAACAATGCCACAAATGTCTGGCTCACACCTGAAAAAACTAATGTAGATGAATTGACTTGAACTTCAGAGCTTTCAGTGAACTGATCTATTTCTAGCAGGTCAGAGCTGCTATCAAAGGTAGTACTAAGCGCAGACACATCCCTCGCCCAATCAGTTAGCTTGATAGGCGTACTAAAATCCATCTGTACTAGGTTGGCAAGGTTGAGATTATCGCTATTCAGCGCAGTAATCGTTGCCGAATCGATCTCTCTGCTCATATTGCCTCAATAAAGTCTACTTCGTAGCTATAAGATAGGTCGGTAGCAATACCGTATTCTTGGACATCGTTATTCAAACGGACGGTAAACGGTACGTTATTATGCGTAATCACTTCATTATCAGAGACTGCCGCTACTAAGGCAGGTTGGAACGCCAGAGTCCCAGAGCCTGATCGATCAGCGGTAGCCATGTAGACTTTCGCATGATTGGCGAACTTAAACACATCACCAGCCTTCAGAGTGCCTGTAAAGCCGTCTACGGCGATTGAAGTATCACCTATACCGCCAGCGGCAGCAGCAGATATCGTGCCTGAGACGCTACCAGAGGAGCTAGAAACATCCGGTAATACGATAGTGAAAGTCTCAGCCATTCCACGCTGCGCCATAATAAATCCCATAACAGGAGAAAACTCGGCTCTAGTCATAGGAGGATAAGCGGCTGTAAACGTAAACCGCTGACCGCCGATGTTCCTTACCTGAGTGCGACCAGAGATAGTCTGGCTGCTCAGATTAAAGAACTCGCTGCGGAAGTTCGCAGAGGTGAAAACAGGACTTGTCGGGTAAGTTCCACTCATACTATTGACGCTCGGCCTCTGTTGTTAACGGCCTGATTAATTATACTCACTAATTGACCTCTGCGCTTGTATAGCAGCTCATCGAAGCCTTTTGTGTCTACTGCATTAATATTTACAGTGACGTTCATACCAGAGCCTTGACCCCTAGTGTGATCAATAACGGTTTCATTAGGATGCAGGATAGCCGGGAAGCCGCCCTTACCGTCTACGCCGCCAGTGCGCGAACCCATGCCTGTAAAGCCGCCTCCTTCAAATGAACCCAGAGTCTGACCAACGATAGCTGCGACATTAGCCATACCCATCGCCATAATTACGCCATATAAAGGAGTCCCTAAATGCTTACTAGCTGCTTCATTTGTATTTACAAAAGCGTTTGCCGCTGCTATTCCTTGATTCATCAAGAATGCAGCTTTTTGAGCTTTAGATCCCTCCTCAAAAGATGATTCTAATTGACCAGCAGTTTGAGACAAGAAGTTCATGGCTTCTTGCTTATTAGCCTTTTCTTTATCAGCTATACGCTGCAATTGATCTTGTTTTCTCTGCTCAAACTCTACTGTTTGACGCGCTCTTTCAGCCTCTAATGCAAGAATTGCTTCGTTATATAATACGGCATTTTCTATATCAGCAGCTCTTAGCTCTTGTAACCTAGAGAGTCTCTCTTGATAACTAGCTAAATATTGCGATTCATCAGATGATGTTTGTACTAATACATTGTGAGCATATTGACGACCTTGTTCTAAACGCTTTTTCTCATCAGCAGCAGCTTTTTCAGCAGCCTTCTGATTCTCAAGTTGCGCTTTAGCAGCAGCTTTTTCGCGTTCATCAGCATCTCTTAACGCTTGTATCTTATTTTGAATAGCTTCTATTCTTAATAATTCAGCCGAAGTAGCGCCATTAATAGCAGCAGTTATAATCGCTGTTTCTGTTGCAGTTCTTCCATATGTATCTAGTTCTAACTGCATTGCTGCAATAGCTTTTTCAATAGCAGCAGTTCTTTCTTGCTCTGACTCAGAATTATTAGCTAGAGCGCCATCAAGGTCTCCCATTACCTGAGTAATTAATTCAACTTGATCTTTGGCTCTTCCTTCGCTCATTGCAAACTTATTAACTGCTAAAGCAAAGTCTGCAAACTTTTGAGTGGCTTTAGTAGCAGGGTCAAGAGCTATAGTATTAGTTAACTGAACAAGAGTTGTGTCAGCCCCTTCTACTCCTCTTTGTAAAGCTATAGCAGCCGCAGATAAGGCAGCGGCTTGCATAGCGCTTATGCCAAGACTTTCACCAAAGTTTTTAGCTACACGCTCGCTTGTATACATGGTAAAAGCAACATCATCAGCAGATGAAGCCATACCGTCTTGAGACAATCTTATAGCTTCTTGAGCTTTAAGCAGACTGCTCATTAGAGTAACTTGTGCGTAATCTCTATTTACCCTAGCCAGCTCTTCAAATTGAGACTTAAGAGTAAAGACGCCGTCGTTTCCGACAGTCATAAGAGTGTCATTTAAGTCTTTAAATATCTCATCAAGCAGCTTTGCTTCTTGACCTGATTCAAAGAGCCTAGGAACCATAGTGGTCGCAATCAATGCGCCAATAGAGATGATCGCACCAGCAACAATACCGCCAGTGCCAAAGACAGACGCTATCTGAGAACCTTGTTGTCCTAAGATAAGACCAAGGTTTTGACCGCCTTGAATCTGAACGGCAACGTCTTGAATTTGGTAACCTAATTGACCTATGCCGCCACGAGCCATACGGCTGTTTCGATTGGTTTCTTTGTAGTTACCGTTAGAATTACGAGTGGCTTTATTAGCTTGACCAGCTATTCTCTCATACTTTTTTAATTCATCATTAAGCCTTTTCTGCTCCGCTCCCATATCGGCGAGTTCTTTCTGAGCAGCCTGGAATAAAGCAAGAGCGCCTTGGTCTTGGCCTTTAATTCCTAGGATTATGTTTTGGTCTGCCGCCATTTTTAGATCTCTCGTGTCTTATCTTAAGGAAGGTAAACCAATGAGTGAACTCGTCAATGGTCATCTCAAAAATGGCTGACAGAGGTTGACGCAGTTCATACGCCAACTCGTACATGAGGTAAAGCTCTGTTGGCTTACCCTCATTATCTACTAGCTTTTTTTTCGATCTTCCTCCGACTCTGGGTCAGGTATTAGGACGAAATTAGCCAGACGTTGGATAATCTCAGGATCAACAGACTTCCTGAGCTTTATCTTGTCATCAATCGTGAATACAGGGTCACCCTTTTCATCGGTGAGACCGAAGATTACCGCATATATCATGTAATCAGTTGTATCGCTGTTCGCTCTGGCAAGCCACTTGGCTTTATCATCCAGAGTGAGATTCTTGCTATAAAGCGTAGTTTCCCACTCTGGTACTTCGATTGTGCGAATAGCGCGAGAACTGAAATGAGTGACCGCTGCATCGATTAATTTCATATTAAGATACTGTACCTTCTGTTAATGCTCCAGTTCCTTGGAATGATAGACTAGCTTCTACTAATCCGTCAAATGAAGCATTAATGGTACGACCAGTTACCAATACTGTGCCAGACAACCTGTGGTCTCCTGCGGTGTTGCCTTCCATCTGGAATGACATAGTAACCTCAGAACCAACAGTCAAAGCGCCTTGACCTGCTGTATCGGTGTCATCGAACATGACATCACATGAACCAGAAAAGGTCTTGAGACTAGCCTTGTATGTGCGAGAAGTATCGCCCATTGAGGTATCTTCAAGTGTGTCCATGCTTTCTTCAACGGAATAGCTCTTGATCTCAGCGATAGGATCGCTTCCAACCAATACTGTCCCGCCACTTCCGCTAAATGTCGCCATTTTCTATTTCCTCAACAATATCAATTACTTTAACAGATTTGGGTTTCTTAGGAGCAGTAGCAGGTTCAGCCGACCAACCTTTTCGCTCCATGTTAGGCAGGTCTTCTTCCCAGATAATCTGAGTGTTCGTGCCTTTGTAGATTGTAATGCGTTTAGCCATTATACCTCCTAAACACTCGCTTCTGGATCATTCTCAGCCACGCAATAGGTGACCTGGATTTGCATAATACCTACACACGCAGGTTGTTCGCCGTCACCAGATACTTCACTGGTAAAACCGAGAATCTTAGTATCCTTAGCTAGACCGCCTAATGTAACGTCTGTCGCCAAGGCTTTCTCTACTTCGAGCGCAATTTGGTCTATTGTATCATCGTAGCCAGTTGTAGACTTCACATAAGACTCAACGACTACATTAAGAGTTCGCATAACAGAGCGAGGAGGACTAATCGATTGATAGATAGTGTTCTCGTCTTGACTGTAAATGCATAGACCCGGAAGCTTGTTATAGCCTAGCGGGTAAACTCTGTGGTTGAATACTTTCGTGCCAGTAGTGGCTAATCCAGTACAGGCAGTAATTACAGCATCTCTGATCTGCTTACGCATATGAGCCATTAATCAAGCTCCAACACTAATTCGCTCATACCGTTTCCGTCAGACATGATAACCTTGATGGTATATGGAACTGAACCAATTTCCAAAGCATCGCCTTCTACAGCGCCAGCAACGTCAGCAGTCTTACAAAAGAACCTTGGCTGCTGCATCGCAATACCTACGCGACCACCCGCCTCAACCTCCTCGTAGATATTATCGAAGATTCCCTTTACCGTCCTGTGAGAACTCGTAGCAGGGTCAAAGATAGCATCAACACCGAAGTCGGCTAACATCGCATCTCTTTCTGCTGCGGTTTCTACTGTCACTTGACGATTCTTCCTCTACGTTTTGGCGCTTCGTCTGAGGTCTCAAGACCTACTGAACGATTCGCCGGAATCACTGGCTCACTAGCTGGAATAATGCGACCCATACCTAGCAGAGCATTTACGCCTTCTACTACTTCTACGATGTCACCTTTCTTCCGAGCTACTCGGTCGATGACACAACCTTTAATCACTTCGTATTTCATAAATACCCCTTAAGAAAAGGGGCGAGCCTAAACCCGCCCCTATTCAAGTCTTACTAGCCGTCGTTACCGAAGGCGAAGCTCACAGCGTGACGTACTGCTACGTCTACTGATTGCAGAGCAACAACTCGGATAGTACCAGTTGTAGAGGCAGTGTAAGGATCAACCACGATGTCGAGGCCTCCGAACATACCGATCAACAGGTCAGAGAAGTTACCGAAGTAGAGGTTACCAGCAGTCGCTTGGTTAGAAACGATTGCGCGGTAGCCGTTCATAGTGCCACCTGGCTCAATGACGAACTGAGCTGTGCCAGAAGCTTTCTCAGTAGTCTTGAGAGCGCCGTACATTCCAGCAGGAAGAATGTAAGCAAGGTTACCAAGAAGCGCATTGTCTTCTGCAACAGCAGTTTCCAAAGTAACAACTTCAGCGAAAGTTGGGTTAGCCGCAGCGAATGCAGTAACAGTGTTTACGCCAGAAGTGCTCAGGATACCAGTAGGTGCTCCGCTTGTACCTGCGCCTTCCAGACCAGCCTTATCAATAGTAAGGGCGATTGCAGAAGTAAGGTCGTTACGGATAAGAGCCTCAACGTCCAGTGAGCTTTGGATGAGTAGCTGACGAGTAACGTCAGTGAACGCACCAAGAGTCTTAGGAGTCATAGTGACCTGACCGACTGTCATTTCGCTCTCAGCAGCCGCGCCACCTTCAGTAGCAATCCAAGCAGCAGTTGCAGCAGCAGTCTTCTTGGGGATCTTAACATCGCCAGAGAGACCACCAAGCATTGTAGCGCCAGCTTGCATTACGCTTGAAGCGTTACGCAGTACGTCGATGAAGTCACCACCACGGAAATCATCACCGAAGATCGCTGCATCATCAGCAGAGTTCAGGTCACGCTTCCAGTTCTTCATTACTTCCGCAGGGAGCATGATGCCTTGAGCTGAACGACCGTACTGCTCAGAAGCAGCGCGTGAAGCCTCAAACTCAAACGCAGCAGCTTCTTGAGCGCGGCGATCAGTTGGGTTTGCAAGAGCGTGGATAGCCTTGACGAGCGAGAAACGCTTAGTCTCTTCCTTAGTCATGCCAATCTCTTGAGCTTCGAGAGCGCGCTGGCTTCCGATCTTCTCAAGAACCGCACCACGGAACTCTTCGATTGATGTACCTTCAGCGATGGCTTTGTGAGCAAGATCGCTCTGACCGTGACGCTGACCAAGCTCAAGGATTTGAGCTGCATTCTTACTGGCTGATTGACGGGCTTGAGCCTCTACAGCCGCGATATCTACTTCAGACATTTTACTGTCCTCCACATAAGTTACGATTTCGGGTTTCTTTGGCTGCTCGCTCGACCGTCCAACGCCAACTGTCACATCGGCAGGTATAGACACCAAACTTGCTTCCATGGGTCGCCAGGATTTAGCGATGTACGTTTCGCCGTCCCTAGCATCTTTCTGCATCTTGCTGATCGAATAACCGACACTGATATTAGTTCGGATACCGTCTAGCACATCATCGAACGCCTCTCTAGCAAGTGCGCCTTTTCCAAAGCGTACTGTCGCTCGCAGTCTACGAGCCGAGCTATCAAGTTCTACCGATTCTATGACACCCACGACTTTTTCAGGATTATGATCCAGCAAAATCGGGGCGCGGCCTGAAGCGAGGAATGATAAATCAATCGCTTCGGCTGTGTGTTCTAATACCTCATTACCGAATGAGCGCTGTACAGGCTCTTCAGATGAGATAGCAATTCTTACTGTTCGCTTCTCTTCATCAATAGGAGATGCGTCCAGTGACATAGCGCGATGAACTACCTCAGCAGTTTCAGTTCGCTCTTCTGTCAAGTTCTCACTAATTATTGCAACTTCTTCGACTGAAGACTCAGCCTCTTCCGCTACAACCTCACTTACTAAATCCGTCATGTCTGAATCCTCTTCAGCTATGTCGTTGATTATATCATAGCTACGATCGTCAATAGAGTTGATCCTATCCACGATGCGCTTAGACCACGTTTGACCTGGATCACCTCCCCATAGTCCCCATGCGATTCGTCCAGCGCTAGGGAACCCTTCTTCGCCTGAGTTAAATCCCTCTGCTTGCTTGTCTACTTCATGACGAGCAAAGAAAGAGTACATTCTTTTGACTGTATCAATGCTTAGATTAGAGCGATTGATTATATCTCTAGCTCTAGCAACCCCTACCGCAGTGCCGCCTCTGCCGTACTCTTCACGCCAATCTAAGGCCTGACGAGCAGCAGAAACCATCCCATCAGTAGGTTTGGTGTTGATATCTACGCCTTTGTACTTAGTCATCAGTCAAATCCGGTTCTTGAGGTACGAATTGCGCTCCGTAAGGCTCTAGAGCGTACTTAATTCCAAACTGATCAGCCAAATTCTTGTCGCGCTGTATCTGAGCCATCAATTCTTCTGCATCTTTACCATATTGGCTTGCTACGTCCTGAATAGACAGTATTCCGCTCTTCAGGCCGACTACTGATGCGTTCATTTCCTTCAGTGGATCGATCCAAGACCATCCTTTACCCCTGAACTCAGCAGCAGACGCAAATCTGTTGTACTGACGCAGAGGAATACCGAACGAATTGATCTCCATTGCGCTCTCTAGCCAGCCTTCAAACACTGGACGAACGAAATGCTCAATCATAAACTGTTGAACATCGCGGTAATAATCACGCTCTTCTAGCGCACCTTGGCGAATGCTAGAGTAGCTAGTAGCCTCTAAATCGTTGCTAAGAGAGGTATAAGAGATGCCTAAACCAGATGCTACAGACTTAAGAACGGACTTATGGAAGCTCTCGAACTCGCTATTAGGGTTCTGCGGGTCAAATGTCTTGAAGTCCACTCCATTAGGGAGCGCATGGAAAGATCCAGGCTCGCAGTCTATGATTGGAATCTGTCCATCTAGATCATCAGCAATGAATCCATCACCGCCAGGACTAGTAAAGAATCCCATCTTGCTTGCGCCAACTCTAGCAGCGATTAAAGACGCCTCGATATACGCGCTTAACTGCTTAAGACCTGCCATCGCAGGTGACATCCAAGGCTCGCCTCGTGTCTGACCAGACCGTAAAGGCATAAATACATGAATGACACGATCCGCAGGAATCCGAAGGGTCTTTTTAGACACTGACATCGTTGTAAAGTCGTAATCGCCGGGATGATAGGTCAAGAAATGGTATGCAATTGGCTTTTTGAACTTGTTTAGCTCAATACCCATGCGAATTTCATTGCCATTGGCTAGTTTTTCATTCTTAGTCTCATCAACCTGATCAGATTCTATGAATTCGATCGCAAATGAGTCTTTAAAGCCGTTGCCGCGATGTTTGACGACAAAAACCTCGCCATCACGCGCTAGAGCTTCCAAACACAGCCTTTGAGCGTCATTCCAACTCATTCTTCCGTCTACAGTAGGATTTCCTAGCCTTCCCCACTGTATAAACGCCTGTTCAACCGCAGAATTGCCTGTCTCATCAAGCTTTCCGACCGTATCTAGCGCTTTAACCTGCAAGCCAAACCCCTTGCCGCCAATTACATTGGTCTTAAGCAAGTTGATATAGCGTTTTGCGTATTGGTTATTGCGTACTAAATCCCTAGAACGGCTGCGAATTACTTTCAGGACAGGACTTAATTCAGAGTCAGCGGAACGCTCAGATGACTTAAAATCGGCAAATAAGCGACCAGGATTGGCTGCTGCATACGATCTTTTGAGTATTTTAGGCTCTGGCTTCACTTTCTTAGTGAATATGTCGAAAATCGCCATTTAGAACCTCACCTTAATTGTAGAAACGCCTTTACGACCGTTTTTAGCGTCCTCAGAAGCTTTTTCTCTGATTGCCTCAGCCCTGTAGTAATCACGAGCATCTAAAAGCTCTGTAAATGACATCTTCGTTAAAGATCGACCTGCAATCGAGTAAGAAGACACATCTGAGTCGGCTTTTCCTGCTAAGATACTCTCAATCTTCTCTACCATGACTTCTGCATGACTTCTTAGGTCAGTGCCAGGTATATCAAGGTCAGCTAATACAGTAAATTGACCTCGTGAGAGTATGCGGCGAGCTGAATCGCTATTCCTAACGATCTCCTGCTGCCATTCATATTTTCCTGGAGAGTATGAACCTGTTGCCGAACTAGTCGCTGTAACTAAGTAATGGTCTGCTTGACCAGTAGCTGTAATCTGGAACTCATCACGCTTACCCGATATTCGAGCAGTATAAATAAGTGTATAATCAGCGGTAGGATAGTCGGCAACTAGATCGGATATCTTCCACTGAACAAAATCGCCCGCCACTATCTCTAGAGGCTCTCCCTCTGGCGCATTTGTCGCGTCAAATACATTCGCCATGAATTGATCCTTTGTTAGCGCCAAGAGTTAACGAAGTTCTTACCAGACCTAGGTACGAACGGCTGGCGTACTGGAGCTTTAGGCTTTTGTTCCGGCTCCTGCTCTGTCTGACCTAATTTATCAGAAAGCGCATTTATATTGATCCCGATTATAGCATAAGCAGCAATAGCGTAGACAAAGCAGTCTAGCGCTTCGTTCCTAGGTCTCATTTTCTGAAACATCCGCTTCTTAAATCCACGGTGATACCTAGTAACAATTTTCTCCGCTGTCAGTTGTCGGAAGTATTCGTCGTTAAGTGTATCAGAAAAGTGAATAAATCCCGCGCCAGGATCATTTATCCTAAGTCTAGCAAACAACAGGTCTTTTGCTGTATCTACACCAATGGGGAAGAGTGGACATTTGCCGATGTTATTCTTTGATGGCCTGGACACAATAGCTCTGCCTTCGCCACCAACACCCTTGATTGCAAACACTCTGCGTCCGGCATTTTTCTTTGCGTAGGCATAAACCGAGTTCGTGTAGTGACCGCCTGAGTCAACGCAGACGGCTCGTATAGGAAGTTGTCTATCGTCGTGAGTATCAAAGGTCTGAAAGATATGAGAATCCAAACTAGTCCACAAATGAGGCGTAGAAGGGTCGCCGTACATGACCTGATGATCAATGACCCAGCTTTCGTCATCCCGACCCCATCCAATTATGCTGACCTCTAGTCTGTCGTCCTGTACGTCTACTCCAGCCGTGAGTAGGATGCATTCTTCTGGGATCTTATTATCGAAGTCTTCTCTGCGCTCTTGCAGATTGTACAGATCGATGGTTTCACCTTCGTCTTGCCAACTTTGACCCAGATAAGTATTGTTCCAAACCTTAAGCTGCTCAGGGTTCTTCCTTACGGATAAGAATTCCCTAACGCCGTCAGAAAGCGGTGTCCAAGGACTGTATAGAGCTGAGATTGCAAAACCAGCTATGCCGTTAAATGGTTCGTCTGCTATCCACTCACCATTGCGAATAGCCTTACGACGATCAGAGTCAGACCAGATGACCGCGCAAGACTCGCAGCGATAACCTGCTGTTTCAGGATCATTGTCAGTCCAAATGACATTACCCCACACAAGCTTCTGCTTATGGTCGCAATGAGAACACGGAACGTGATAATGACGCTGATCAGACTTCTCGAACGCTTCTTCTATGCGTGAAGCGCCTTTGATCGTTGGTGTGGATACCATGACGATCTTTCTGTCCCAGAACGTAGAGGCTCGCTTTCTAGCGAGTTGGATAGGATCACCCTCAGACCCGGCAGACACAGGGTATCTGTCTACCTCATCACAAAGGACTAGCCTTACTGGCCTTGAGGCTAGACTTGATGGGCTGTTAGCTCCAACCAGAGTAATTGCGCCGCCAGGAAACATCTTATGCAGCGTAGTGTTGCCAGAGTCACGAGACCTCGGAGATCTGACCTTATCCTGTAAGCAGGGAGTAGATGCAAGCAGTCCATTAGCTACACGATCCTTAGAGAACGCTTGAGCCATGTCTAGGCTAGGCTGCAACATCAGCATCGGACAGGGATCGTTATCTATGTGGTAACCAATGATATTGAGCAGAGCTTCTGACTTACCAAGCTGCGCCGCAGACATGATAACGACCTCTTTGTTCTTAGGGTCGCTACAAGCGTCCATCATGCCGCGCTGGTACTCCGCTCTAGAAGTATACCAACGACCAGGCTCTGCGCTGGATTGACTATCTAGCCTTCTTTCTCTGTCAGCCCACTCAGAGATTGTCAGCTTCGGAGGAGGACGCAGTACTTCCATCCCCTTCAGCAGTATTTCCTTGACGTTCCCGAATGGATGCATAGTTGGCTAGTTCCTCCAAAGCCTCTCTAATATGGTCTTCAATCAACTCCTGCGCTTCAGCAGGGTTCTCAATGTCCGTAACTAATGTGGCTAACTTACTGGGGATGGATAATAGCTTACCCTTGCAGTCCATTAGGATAGATTCCCAATCATGCAAAACATCCTCAGCTCGCAGAAGATCGCCGGACATCTCCATTACTTCCATCTCTGCTTTATCCGCTTGCATCTTAGTCAAACGAGCCTTTTCTTCGTGGAAGTCTAACACGCCCTCAACACTTGTCGCAGAAGCTTTATTCTTGAGCTTCTTCAAGTAGTTACGAATACTAGGAATGAGGTCATACACGCCGTAAAGCGGCTGAACCATCACGCCGTCCTTCTTATACTGAGTCAGCATAGTGGGAGTACAGTCCATGATCTCAAGCATTACGTCAGCATTGACGATTAACTGGTCGCCCTGGACATCAAATCTGGCTTTTTTCTTAGGCATAAATCGATTCTATCAGTGATTTTGCTAAAGTAAAATTATTTTTCCTATCACTAGCGAAAGATCGGGGCGCAAAACACG
>Ga0208898_1001126_pt1 | contig 18283 bp, 16 predicted proteins | sample VirMetDEL_Mar_4_FD_184513 | JGI IMG/M metagenome (GOLD analysis project Ga0208898, IMG submission 184513) | Aqueous microbial communities from the Delaware River and Bay under freshwater to marine salinity gradient to study organic matter... | ecosystem: Environmental > Aquatic > Marine >...
TCTGTGCAACCACTGCACCTTCGCGGCCGAAGACGCTGTCGACGTTTCCACCAGCCTCTGCGGCCACACTTACCCACTCGCCATTCTGCCTGCCGTAGGTAGCTCCGTCGTGGGGGCTGTCCAGAAGCTCTTCATCAACAGAGTCGTTATAGAACGTGGGAGTGCCAACGATCAAGGAGTACTCTACCGCGTCCACGAAACTATCGTAGAGGTCCGAGTTTACAGCGTCCCCGATCGCCGACTTGTAGATAGCTGAATCAGTAATTGTCCGCTCCAGTTTTTTGAACGGATACATCTCGCCGACTTCACTGATTACAGCGTCGCGCTCAGCAATCGTTGCAGAATCGTAGCGAGCAATAAAAATACTTACAGACGGATAGGTGCGAGTACCACCGTTCAGAAGCTTGTCTGTGCGAGAAGAAGGCGTAGCAAACACGACAAGCTCTACGCCTTGCATAGAGTCGATTTCGGGCCTGACTGTAGAGAGGAATAGAGCCTGTTCTGGCTTTAAATTGACTGTGGCAGTGCCCAACTTGAGCCTGAAATCCCGACGAACCTGAAATTCACCGAAGATTCCTTTTGGCTTCCTGTATGAGCCATAGGATTTTGACATGGTAAAATAGCGCTAGTTACCATGTTAGGCTTCCTTAGTCGATGAAAAAAGCCCCTTGCGGAGCTCTTGAGTATTCAGTTGGTTAGCCAGATCAGCGCGCAGGGCCGTCGACCAGCTCGTAGAAGCAGCCACCAACGGTAGCAGTGCCGCCGAGGGCGTACTGAACGTTGTTGTTAGCGTCGCAGAGGGCACCACGGACGTGAGCGACACCCACGCCGTTCTGATCGAGGTCAGCGGCATTGAACTCAAGAACCTGGCCGCCCAGGGTCACGGTGACCTTGTTGGTGCCAGCGTCGTCGATACCAGCCGCACCGACCAGGATCACGCGGATGGTCTTGGCGTTAGCCAGGGTGGTGCTAGCGGCGACGGGGGAAGTGGTGATTTCGCACTCGCCGTCAAGGTTAAAGCCCTCTCTTGGGAAAATACCAGATGAACGTGCAGCCATGATTAAAAACTCCTAAAAAAATGTAGAGATGTAGGGATGTAGAGCTCGACCGTAGCGAAGCTCTGTCATACTATAATACCCAAAAACGAGAAAAGGGGCTCAAAGGCCCCTTGACTCTATTCGGTTCACGGATCAAGTGATCAGGAAGGGTCGACAGTAGCGTTGATGTTGGTCAACCTTGCAGCTGCACGGCCGTTGATCAGAGCGAGACCGCAATACCACTCAACGCGGGTGATCAGCTGGGGCTGGTCGAAGGACTCACCCAGTTCACGCACGCCCACGCCACCGTTCTGGATGCCGGTCAGATGGTCGTTACCGAAGGACACAACGTAGAGGTCCTGGTCAGCAGGAGTGCCGTCGAGGATAGCCACGTTCTTGTTGTCACGATCCAGCTCGAGCAGGGGCAGGCCCATGTAGGAAGTCTGCTGGTAGCCGAACTCGTTACGGGTGATGTCGATCTGACCGTTGGTGCGGGCCTGACGGGTCAGAGCACGACGAAGGGACTTAGAACAAACGATGTACTTGCTTCCGCCCTGGGCGTCCACAGCGTCGATCACTTCGTCAAGCTTGCCCAGGTCGAGAGCAGCAGCGGAAGCAGCGTTCTCGAAGTACTGGCTGGAGCCGTCGGTGATACGAGCGGCCAGGCCGTCGAACTCGGAGGGGGACTGGTTGGAGTCGCCGTTAATAAACAAAGCTTCCCAAGCCATACGCATTGCGCGGACGCGGCTCTGGATCTGGTAGGACTTGGCTTCAGCGCCCTCGAGGGACACGATAGCGCGGTCAACCTTGATGTCGCCACCGAAGAGCTTGAGGCTCTCGGACTGCTGGCTGACTTCAGCGTAGGACTCGGTCAGGCTTCCGTTGTAGTTCCTGAACCCGACGTCGGGAAGAGATTCCTCGCGCTTCCAAAAGAGCCCGTTGCCTTCGATGTTGCGGAAAGGGAGGACAGACATGAGCTGGCCAGCGGCCAGTTCGGTCACAACAGCAAGCTCTTGTGGGGTGCGAGCGTGCTTTTGTGCTTCCAATAAGGTCAATGACATAATTAATACCTAAGGATGAATGAACAAAGAATTGGGTGTTAGCGTCTTGATGATTGTCACAACCATCTCAACAATCGCACCCTTCCAGTCCATTCCATCTCGGAACTTCCCTTCTGGGCTGCTATCCATATTATTCCTATCTTAGATTTTCGCGCCTTTAGACAGGTTTTGGTCTTTGGTAATGACCTGCAAATTCCAAGGAAGGTGTGGCCCTCCCCTGACTAAGGGGATGATGTGATCAACATGATGTTCAACCCCAGTCTGCTCACCTAGTCTACGTGCATCCTCGTAACGATATTTGATCATAAGTTTTTCAATCTCGGAACAAGGCCACTCTCTCATTCCGCGCCGCCGCCTATTTGTTTTAGCTGCGTAATAGTCTAGATTTTTCCTGTAATGGTTGCGACAGGAGAGTCGGCACCTTTCCCTCGCTTCTTCTAGGTTCGCATTTCTCCATTTCTTATGCCACCGAGCTTTGGCTTCAGGGTTCCTTTTCTCCCACTTCCTGCGATGAGCATCTGCTCTTGCCGCGCCGTCAGCCTTGAGCCACCTGTACTGCGTGGTCCTAGCTACTCCGAAAGCCGCCGCAATCTTCCGCTCAGCCACCCCACACGCCGCAGCGATCTCGACCTGAGTCCTTAGTAGTGGAGCGTGCTTGTCGGCCATGTCACCATCTTACCAATAAAAAAGGGCCCCGAAGGGCCCCGCATCGGATTCCGTTGTGAGTTTTCAGTCTATCAGGAGCTAAAGGCTCTTAAAAATAGCTCTTCACGGCTGAGGCCAGACAGATCCTCGACAGGCATTCCGTTGGCATCCGTGCCGCCGTAGCCGATACCAGCCCCACTACCCTTGGCGCCCTGGAAGAAGGTACCGAAGACAGGGTGAACCTTGTACGAGGCCAGATAGTCAACGGCACTGATTCGCTTACCGGACTCCCTGTCAAGCATCGGATCACCGGCTGCGTCTACAACAGTCAGAGAACCATCAGCCTCCTGGCGGAAGTTACCACCGAGCTGAGTGGAAAGCAGGTCAAAGAAAGACACGCCATCCACGGAGTCCGTGCGCCCACCAGCTTCATTAAATGCCTTCTCGAGGGCATACTTTTTCTGGTAGTCGGCAAGAGCCTTCTTGGCAGCGTCTGCTTCTCTTACAGCCTCTGCAGCCTGTGCGCTGTACTTACTTTCGATCGCGTCGCGAGTTTCACCCCACTGAGCCTGCATACGAGCTGCCTCGGCGGCCTCTTGTTGCAGCTTGTGATATTCATCAGGATTGATTTCAGCGAACTTCTCAAGGTGTGTTTTGCTTTCCTTGAGCTCGCGCTCGTATTGCTTTCGTGCATCCCTCTCGGCCTTTAAAGCCTTAATGAGGTTCTCCGCTTCAGAGCGGGGCATCATGTCGTCGCTTGGAGTAGCTGGAGTAGATGCGGGAGTCTCAGCTCCTGTCTCAGGAGTGAGGTTTTCATCAGCCATGGATGTAGCCAGGCATCACGCCTGGTTAAAAGTTACGGCGTAGTATACCTATAGCCTTAGCGGTTACCACAGCTCCGCCAGTGATGAGGATTGTAGTAACAGTACTTACAGTTGTCAAGGGTTCCACGATAACAGCGCGTACACGACGGAGGAGGTGCAGGGCATTGACGCTTACTAGCAGGGCAGCCCCTATCCTGTCGGCACCCTTGCCCTTCGCATTTTGCCTCCGCACGAGCCTGGTCTAGAACTTCCTGGCTGCCATACGCCCAGATAGTGCCATCATTGCCAGGTGTTCCGTTTACCTCAGGTATCTTAACTGCGACCATCTTTCTGGCGATACTCGGCGCCCCAGTTATATAGCTTCCATATCGGGATCCACCGTATAGACCAGTCGCAAGAAATACAACTTTTAGTTCAGTAAACTCAAGAACGCCAAACAATACAGTCGCTTCCATTATGTACAATTCTGACGCTCCCCAATACGACCCTACACCACCATCCCTAACGTTAGGCACTGAGACCTTGTAATCACGATAACCTGAAGGACACCCATATACTTCTGGATCTGGACAGCATCTTTCTTGAAATTCGGCACAATTACCGCTCGCCCTGGCATCCCAAAGCTCCCAAAAAGGAAATGTACCAGACCTTACTACAACATAATCAGCGTCAGTGCCAAGAAAAGAATTCCAGCTCTGAGTGTCGCATTGTGCATATACAGGGTCAGGGCAAATCTTTGGGTTCAGTCCAGCTATCCACGAACCGGTCCTAAAAACAGCTCTTGGCTGTTCATAGCTTAAAATTGGCCAACCAGTGTTTGCGAATGAGACCGATTCTACGCAGCCGTATGTAGCAGGCACCTTTTCCACAGGGCAGATGCTACATGAATTAGGCGGCTCGTAAACAACGGATAGACCATAGTCATTGTTTCCTGCTGTTGACTCGTATAGTCGAACCCTGCCACAGCAACAACCAACCTGCTGGCCTGGATAGCAGCTTCCATCTAAAGCTGCAGCATTGTAATAAAAGACTGGGCCTGCATTGTAGGGACCGCAGGTGCAATTATTCTTGTCGAACGTACCGGCTTTTAAACATGGCTCATCTATATTGTAAACTACACCCTTATTTTCTCCACAAAAACACTTACACTTTCTGTTGCAATCCTCCATATTCACAAGGCGGAATCCAGCAGCAGATTTAGGTCTAATTTGTACCATTTTTTATCGGCTCCATTTTTGTAAAGGACACAAGGTCTTAGGATTGCCATTAACCCATGTTTTGGCCTCCATAAAACACCCGCATTCAGAGCATCTCTTGCTTTTTTTAATCAACGAAGGACATTTTTGGCAGGTTTCCCATCTTTCGTCGCGGACTTCGGGCGACACTCGCCCCCCTGCAGCAGCTTGCTTGGCTGTCTTGACCAGACCCTTGAGCATCTGCAACTTTCCTATCTTCACTTTATTTGCATGCGCCGATCGCTGGGCCTGAGTTGTACTCATTTCTTCAGCCTTCCTGATCCTGGAGTCGACCTCTTCAGCCGTATCCCATCTCTCAGGATTCTCCGTTGAGTTCAAAGAGGCAAGATGGCGAGCCTGAGGCCAAAGGCAAACAGGACCCATTGGAGCAACACCAGCACTGATAAAATGATCGGGACTGATTTCAGTTGACTGAGCTAAGGGATTTAGCAGAGGATCACGGGCATCCTCCATATTAACTATACCATTCTCATTGAATAACACGCTGATGTCGTGAGAGTCGAATTCCCTGATTTCGCTTTCCAAGGTGGTCGAAACAGAATACGAGGTATTGTTCCAAAATCAAATTTTTGAGCGATAGTCAGACGAAGTGGTGTTGTAATAAATAGCTCCAGAAGCCACACCTCCAGTACCGGCAGCTGCATCGTCGGCGTATTCTCCGATACCCAAGGCGAGTCGCACGTCTGACCCCCGAAGATCTGATGGCTCCCAAAGGGAAACCCCACTATTCCAGGTAAGCACCTGCCCATCCGTGGGACTGATGGTGCTATTTACGTCGATGAGGCTATCGAGTGGCTCGGGTGCGTCGTCCAAGATTTTGATAATACCATTCATGCTAGCATGAACAGTGCATTGATAATAAAGTTCAGACGGGGAATTCATGAAAACATCCCACTCCAAAGTACCGTTGCTTACACCGTTGTTTGTAATGCCGTCATTATAAGAGTTACCGCCTAGTCCTTGAGTGCTTTGAATTTGGAATGGGTGTTGCCCCATAAAATTATTAAATAGATATTTTTGACCTCTTATTAGGTAGATTGTTGGATTACCTCCTTGCGCCCCATTAAAACCAGGACCTTCGAAGGCATAGTCAGAAGAACCGTTTGAGGTTATATCCCAAGAGGCTGAAGTGTTTTCTCTTGGCTCTTCTAAAACATAGATTATTCCGTTAACGTTTGAGTTACTAAGGTTCGTATAGTAAAGAACCGGAGGTGTATCCATCCTGACATCCCAGAAAAGAGTGTCGTTGGAAAAGTTGTTAGTACTAAGCCCATCGTCGTACGGAAGTCCACCAAACCCCGGAGAGCTGCCTATCTTCATGGCATTGCTGGTAGACGGATTAGTAATACTGTACTTTTGTCCTCTGACGAGGTAAAGGTCTGGATTTACCTCTGTGCCCGCAAAACCTGGGCCGGAGAAGATATAGTCATTAGAATTGTCAAAAGAAAGAGTCCACGCCGTGATAGGCACTCCAGGCTTCCATTGATTTTCCGCTTCGCTCCAGACAAGGCTTTCGCCATTTTCTGGCCTAGGAGAGACTGTATTTACATCATTAAGGTCATTGATAGAGGTTGCACCACCACCGCCGCTACTGCTTGTGAACTCAGCTTGCCACCTAGTGAATTCCGCATTCCAAGTCAAAACCATTCCGTCAACAAGCGTTGGAGCGGGCTGAACAAAAGACACATCCAATAGCACGCCGACTCCTACGGTTATGTCTCCAGCTAAAATGTCGTTGACTTCGAATCGCCAATAGCCAGTTAAATCTGTTTTGTCTGAGTAAGAGTGTGTTTCCCAGTCTCCACCTGGATTCCTAAGATAGAGAGCTCCCGAGGAAGGTAGATCAGTGAAAATTGTACTCATGTCGATATTACTTTCGTCTAACTCATTCAGGAACAGGTAATTAGGGGTACCTGCAACATAGTCATAGCCACCAGGAGACCCCTCAAACTGGTATTCGTCCCACGTATAGAAAATCGTCGGAGGTGCTACATCGTCTAAGTCGTAAACACCTAGCTCGACGTCACCGTTTTGTCCGTTGACCGTACTAACAAAACTTTCAAGCGGTTCGGGATCTTCCGCCCTCCAATACCCAGCAGCCTGATTCCAGGTCAAGATTTGACCGTCGAGAGGCTCTCCTGGAATAGCATCAATCGTTGCCACTGGATCCGGGATGTTGGTATCCGTCATGTTCCAGGGCAGGTTTGAAGTGGTTAAAACCCTTACACTGCTGTAGTACCTACTAGAACTATTGAAATACAACTCACTTCCAGAGGCAAGATAGAAGTTGAATCTTGAAGAATCCGTGGATTCCTTGCTAACAACCCCGCCTCCAACAATTTGAGGGGCCGCAGAGTTAACAACGATAGCACCGTCAATCCAGAGAGAGATTACGGGTTCGCTATCTCTATCTACGGCCGCACCCCAGTCGCACACGTAGGTAATTTGATACCAGGTGTCTGCATTAAGGGTTGGGCAAGTTCCAAATTCAACAAAGCCGTCGCCGTAAAGCTGAAAGCTAGAGTTTTTGCCCATATGAAAGGCCCATCCCTTTTCCGAGTCTGGGGTAATTATGCTGGAACCATTGGTCTGCTTGTTTCCCCCAAGAGGGAGGTAGTTACCTGAGCCAATAGAACTTGCCGAGCGTACCCTCATGGTAACAACGTCATATCTTTCTTCCGACTTAAAAAAGCTTTCCAAATAACTTCCGTCTCCGTGGTCATTGCTTGGTGGTAAAATATATACATTTTCCCCATCTTCGGCGCCAACATACCCAGACTCTCCGGGCAACTGACCGTCCGACCCTAGATTTGAATAGTCAAAGCCACCTTGGTTAACTCTGTCACCAGTATTATAGTTGGTAATACTAGCTTTTGTCGGAGGCTCTACGTCGTCCATATCCCCAAGGTCTAAGACAACATCCCCGGATTGGCCGTTGACACTGTTTACGGAGCCACCACCGCCTCCACTATTACCGGAAATAGTTACAATAGAGTTGTCAGTATGCTTGGTAAATATCTTCCCGTCAGCTGTATTGATAGCAAGCTCGGCCACAACTAAATCGCTTGCCAATGGCTCTTCACCTGCTGTCGCAGAAGCTTTTGCTACAAGACGAGCATTGATGTCGGCCATTCAGATTAAGTAAGCTCAGCTAGGATTCCTATATACCAGAACCAAATGTTCCACCTCTTACTGCGGTAATAGTAGCAATTCCGTAAGCAGAAACAGTAATAGAGCCATCCAGCCCATTGCCGTCAGTGTCTCGATAAGCAACATAGATCGCTTCAGCTGAAGGTGTATCGTTGTTTAAATAGGTGGTGCCAGGTGTAGCAAATTCAGTTTCGCCACCTGCTATTAAGAACTCGGCAAGAACACCGCTACCCGGATCTGGATCGGTGTCAAATTCTCTGCTAGCGTCTTGTGTTCTAGCTAAAGCTGTTGTGTATAAAGTTACCCAGGCTGTAATCGTTGAAGATACTTTTTGAAGGATTCCGCTATATCCGAGGTTAGTTAAAGTAGACTCACCCCCAAAAATTATAATTGTTTCCTCCAGGTAAGCTCCACCGGCCTCTAAGGAGCCGCCAGCTGTCTGTTCTGAAGGGATCCAGTTAGAAAGCGATTGGTTCCAAACTAAGACCTGTCCATCAGTAGGGGGAGTTGTTGAAGTATCTACGTCTGACAGACTGTCAATACTTCCAGCCCCTGGTGTCTCCCAGACACCACTCTCGTAGACAAACAGTTGATCAGTGTCCGTCTTCCACCAGAGATCTCCATTCACTAAATTATTTCCATCTGGCCTAATCGTTGGCTCTATAGGTTGAGAAATCACTACTGGAGTAACTGGAGGCGTGTAAGCAACCCATTCACCTGCTATTAGGTCATAACGAAGAAGATCGTTATTGGAAGGTGCGTTACTGGAAAGATCTACGTCGGTTAAATCATTCAGTGAAATACTCGAAGAATCTACTGGCAGGGGCGTAAATGCATTTAGGTTGGAATCCCACCCCAGATAGTCTCCGTCTTGAGGCTGATTTGTATTTAGATCTACGTCATTGAGCTCGTTCAGCAAAAGTGTTTTATTTGTTGGAATCCATTTTCCTGAGGTTCCATCCCAGGTAAGTACTTGACCTCCTTCGGGTGGGTCTGTGGAAAGGTCTACATCGGAAATAAATTCAAGATCAATTATAGTATTAACCCAAGTCAGTGTAGATGTATCGAAAGACAATACATCGCCTGCTTGAAGCTCAGACTCTACATAATCAACATCGCCGACAAGAGAAAGGCTTGTTACAGTAGCCGGAACAGCTCCTGGTATCCACTCAACTCCACTATATATAAGTGTTTGACCTTGTTGAGGAGGATTTACATAGTTTACATCATTTAATTCTTCTACAGTTTCTGGGCCATCGTAAGTGATATTCCCTGGCTGCCATTCCTGTGCTGGGTTATTCCATAGCAAAGCTTGCCCTTGGGTTGGAGTAGTCGCGTAATTAACATCAAGCAAAGCGCCTACTGACTGAGAGCTCAAGTCCGTAGCCTGAGGCAAAGACAACCACTGACCAGAAGCAGCGTTGTAAGTCAGTACATCATTATTGATCGGTGGGAATGTATTTAGATCAACATTGCTAAGATCACCTAGTTCTGATGATGACTGAGAATCAACCCAGTAAGTTTGACCTGTGTCTCCATTCATGGCCAAAACTTGACCTGTAGCTCCTGGCGACTGAGGAAGCAGATATGTAAAATCTTGCGTAATACCTGTCAAAGGTAATTTTATAGCAATAGCGCTTCCTTCCTCGGTGGTACCAGAGTGAAACACTAGTTGAGGAGTGTTTGATATTACGTTTGGATTACCGAGTAATCTGAAGGTCTCAACATCACTCTTAAAAGCAATGCCTTCCTGTCTTGACATAGACACTCGGACTCCTTGGTCGTCAGCAAGTCTTGCCGCTACCAGCTCGAGTTTATCTTCTTTAGCCTCTATGTACAGCCCTTGGCCTGCGTTAATGGCCTCAACAGTGGAATAATCAAAACCGGAGCTGTTGCTGATTTTGACGAGACCATTTGCAACTGTCACGTCATTAAGATCCCTGATACTCGAGCCAGAGATATCCGCTGGGGGTGCAGCGGCATTAACCCATGCCGTTCCATCGTAGGCAAGTACATCTCCAGATGCCAGGCCAGTCAGCACTACGTCTCCCATGTCACCAATACTGCTACCAGCAAGGCCTGATAGGTAGTTTGCGTCATTTGGAAACGAAGAAACTGTCAGGTCGTTAATGAGATCACTTAAATTTGTAGGCAATCCCGGAATGTCAGCAGCCTGCAGAGGTTTTACAAAAAAGTTTTGATCGTTTGAACTATATATAACAACAGATTTATCGGGGATTGGGTCTTGAGAATCATAAACAACATCACCCAAATCTGTAATACTGCCCTGGGAAAGATCTGGCACACCCTGAGGAGTAAGAACCCAAAGCTCTTCATTCTGATCGTAAGAAAGAACGTCCCCCTGTGTAGGTTCGTTATCTTGATCAATCCTGACGTCACCCAAGTCTCCTAGTGATTCGCCTTGTATGTCGCTAATGTAATTTAAATCGTTTACAATTTCCGTCTGTTTTAGATTTCTCCATGTATAACCAAAGTCATCTTCGGATTCGGGATCTTGCGTGTTTTCCTCTACATCCCAGACCAGTACGGTCCCGTTACCCGCAGATTTGGTGAATTCAGGCTCTGCAACACCCTGAAGACTGAGCAGGTTGACAAACTCATTTGTCCAGCTGCCTAGATCCGCACTGTAGACCAAAGACTGAGCTTCTCCCGTCGTTTGACCAAGACTTACGTCTCCTAGATCTGTTAGAACGTTGCCATTCAAGGTGAAGGGTGGTGCTACTCGGTCTTCCCAGGCCGTTCCAGTCCAAGTCAGCACCGACAATGGAGTCGGGGCTATTGATATATTCACATCCTGGAGATCGTCCAGAGATGACCTTTCTAACAGTCCTGTCGTTAAAGAGACAAGCAGGTTGTCAGCAGTTAATGAGTACAGTTCCCAATAACCCGTATCCCTTCTTATAACAAGCTCTCCAGTATTGAGCGGTTGAGAACCCTGAGGGGATGCCTCCTCTACTAACACCGCATCGAGGTCCGTGGTGTTCTTAAGGATAATTCGATCCGGGAATATGGCCATGAGGTTAGTAGGTCTTGACTAGTTTGCCTACAGTGGATAGATCGGAGAGCAGGTAGGACAAGAAGGTACGCAGCTGGTTCCGTCCCAGGCATATACCGTTCTGTCTAGAGGGTCATCAGGCCAGTTGGGTCCATTGACGGTTGGGCACGTGCACTCATTTCCGCCATTGACAAATCTGGGAGGTTCGCAAACCGGCTTATCAGGCTCTTCATTTGGCGGACCACATCGCTCGCATATGATACAATCTTGACCTCCGCTAGAGATTCTTCCTGCCTCTCTGGTTCCCGCTGGGCAGCCGTCTGTATATGTGCCGTTGTCAGTGCAATAGGTTTTCTTGGTACAAATTTGATCTGCCTCGGGGGAATCCTTCGCTACATGAATACATGTCAGTTCGCCGCTACATGTATTCGCGGGAAGGCCAGTTGCTATTTCAACCCTACCAAAGCAATCGGCGTGACAACTGCACTCACCACAGCATTCGTCTTCAATCGTCGTTACGTCGTATTTTTTCCACTCCTCGACCCTGATCGTCGGAGGCGCGGGCAGTTCCTCTTCAGGAACATCGACGGGTGGGACGTAACTAGGATCAATAATTTCGTAAGTTCTGGCAACTTCGCAGTACCGACAAGCGTCGTCGACGGGACCGATAGGCAGTTCTTCGCACTCCGAGGGAGTTTTACCTACAAGAATATCTTGGAAGGTCGTGACATCTGGGTCGCATGGGCATCCGCAAACCTCCTGAGGGTTGATTGACTCTGTTGCTGCTTCCAGACAAGTTTTTTCAACGATGCTACCATTTTCGCATTTTTTGTGTTCGTAATCGACGGATACAGCACCTCGGCAGCTACACTGAACAGTTACAGTACATTTTTCTAGACATTCATCACAAGATACCTCGCATATTCCGGTAGCTTGATTGCATTTTTCACATTCTTCTGAATTACATGGCGGCGCAGAAAGGCTGTTTCCAGGGCAGTTGCAGCCTCGCTCTTCAAGGGGTCGTAGCTGATAATAACCATTAATGCATTCATAACAAAGAGGATCTTGAGCAGAGCTACAGCCTGGAGCAGCCTCTCCGAAGTTTTGTTGATACGCCAAGCAAGAGGGGTTGCATACTCCATCTTCCTGCTCTACTGGACTACTGCATGTTGACGGGGAGTTTGCTTCTCCATTACCTCCGCTACATCCCGGAGCACTGCAATCTGTAGATCCAGAGCCTCCGCACGAGCCACCTGAACCACCGGAGAGATCAGGCCTAGAAGAAGGTACACACTCTCCTGAACTGTAAGAAGGGTTTTTCTTGCAAACACCACCTATACACGAATACCCCGAAGGGCACTGGCTAGTACTAGTACAAAGTAAGGCTGCCGATGGCATAGTGCTTGCCCAAATCAGGCTAGGCTACCTACGCGGTTTTATCAATATCCAGACGATCTGTAATCTACAGTCCTTCCGTTATTAAGTGGTAAACCTGTTTTTGAGCTAAAGATTTGTCCAGTAAGAGAAACTTTTCTCCAGCGAAGGTCAACAACACTGCCGTTGTTTTCGTCGTAGTTAGGATCTCCTATATCTGCTACGTTTATGCCAACCCATATAGAGCATATTAGAGTATTGTTTTTTTGTAGGTATAACTGACCTTCAAACCTTGGAGGACCGCCTTGAATTACTTGCACTGATTTTCCATAGGTGTTCAGCACCCATTCACTTCTATAGTCACCAGGAGGGGACGAAGAAGTATATACAAAAAATTTACCTACTTGAAACTGAGCAAAGGTTCGCCCTGAAACGATTATAGGATTTTGTATTGCCATCAGCCAATCCTCACTAATCTTTCACCGGTTTCGTCTGCTACGTATAACCTCACGGTATCCGTAATAGAATCCCAATAGCCAACTAACTGCAGCGGCAAGAGAGGGGGGTCCAATGTTGCCTCAGGGTCAGGCTCTCCTCTTAGTATAGTGATCTGACCGGCGAAGCTTTGGCTGTAGTCTACCGTTGAAATTGAGGCTGGATTAATCGTCATGGTTACCAATTAGAGTAATAGACTCCATCAGAATAGAAAAGCTCAACCTTTGAATTCGCCCTAATAGAAGTGGAACCCAATGGATTAGTAGTGTAGGTTTTGTCCTTATACTTACACCTTCCAGTTCCATCTGGATTCAACTTCACCCAGGTACCTATCACAATGCCCTGAAAGTCGCCAGGCACTACTTGACCTTCAGCTCTTCGCTCAATCTCTGCAATACGAGCGGCTTCTCTTAATTGGTTAGCTCTAGCCAGTAACTCCACGATCAGCCACCCTGATTAAACAATTTTACGTTCCAATAAAAGACCGCTTCATTGCCCCCGGCCAGGAGCACCTGGTTAGAAGGCTTTGCTACAGAAAACAGGTTTTCATCTGAGGTGGCCACCGTAGCGATTGCAAAGTCCAGGTCACCACATCCTGCAGTGCCAACGCTTGCTCCCACCAAGACACTCTCAGGTACCTGGCAAGTGTCTCCAGGGGCATATCCTCTTCCGGCATTATTGACCGAAATCGAAGAGACATTCGAGTTGATAGTCAAGTTGATAACGAGCCCAGCTCCCGATCCAGTAAGAGTGGTTGCGGGTAACGCGACATAAGTGCCGTCAGCGGCAGGCGATGGTTCCGACGTAGGAATTTGAGTAGTAAGGACATTTCCAGTGCTTTCTACCAGAGCGACGTGAGAGAAAGAAAAAGTGTCATTGGTTCCATCCTGACTAAAGACAGTAGCCTTTTGCAGCATAGCGACACCGCCATCACTATAGGAGGAAACGTCTCCACTGAAATAACCTATAACCTGTCGTTGGTAACCACCCAGGCCAATCGACACTTCCTGCGCTAAAAAGGTAGCATCATTTGTTACTCCCGGCTGATAGATTAGAGTTGGCGCATTGATAAGCCTGCCCTCAAAAAAAGCTCCCACAAAACGCCCTTCCATCTGTCTAGTTATTTCAGCCGAAGACAGAGGTGCTTGAATCGACATTTTCTATGGAGATAATCAGAGTAGTTTTCCTAAATGAATTAAGCGAACAGATCGGCAATTATAATTGTCGCGTCTTCTGTCATGAGACTGCCAGCATAAGAGATAGGAACGGAACCATTGAAAACGGTACTAACCAGATCACCTGACTGAACGATCGACCCAGAACAATAACAGACAACTGTATTATATGAGCTCAAGACCTCATTGGCCTCTAGGGACTGTACTACGCCATCATTGCCGACCGGAGTGGCATCTACCTGCCATGTCCAATAGACGTTCACCTCATAACCAACAGAACCTTGATCAACGTTTGATTCGTTTTCAATAGACGGAGGGGAAACGAGGTCAGGAGAAGACAAAGGAGCTCCAACCGGTTGATTTGGAGGAGGGAATACTGGAGTAGCATTGCCGACCAAGTTACTAGGAAGAGAAACAGTACCATTGGAGATTCCCATCCAAAGTCCGTTCGTTGAAAATGCACAAACACCACTGCCTACGGTCCAGCTAGTAGCATTCATTCTCAGTGCTATAATTTCTCCCGACTCTGTGTCAGCAAAACGAAAAGCCGCGTTAGGGGTCCATGTGTCAATTATTTCATCTCTAAGCATTTCAGTAATACTCAAACCGAGAGAGTCGCCTTTTGTGCTTCTTAGGGCATAAACAGAGTAAACAGACAAAGCTTCATCTCTTTCTTCCTGAGTGGGCTGCAGTAGAGGTGCAGGAATAGCAAGGTCAATAGAGTAAGGGCCAGAAACGCTTGGTCCTGTGTAACGCCCCTCAAATACCGGAATAACACTTTTAAGATCTTTTACCGCCGTTGAAATCTTGGCTACCGTGTCTGGCTTGCTTGGGTCAACACTAGTTGATGAGGATTTTCTTGTCGTAAAAAAGACTCTTCCGTTTAAAGCATCAACATTGGAAACTATCTTGTCAAAACTGTCTCCAGCTTTGTAACCAAGCCCTTCGCCCTCAGAAGCTGAGCTTTCGTATCTGACAGTTTTCTCGACACTCAAATTACCTTCGACAGAATAGTCTGTAATACTTCTAGATGCAAGATACATATAAGTATCAGGAAATTCCCTAAAGCCTTGAGGAATCCCGTCAACGACCCCCGACCTCCAGTCAGCAGCCCTTGCGGCGGACAACAGATTTCTGTAATCATTAACAATTTGAGTTTTAAGGCTACCGTCGGTATCGTACAAATAGTTTGTAATTGTTTTATTTTCTGTGCTCATGGTATCAGAGCCAAAGAAGGGGCAGCCGCCTCCAGGATCACAGTCGTTGCCGTAAGTAAACCTACAGTATGCGTACCTGTCAGCATAGTAGTTGCTGTTAATGTCTACCGAGGTTACATAAGTGACAGACTCGCTGAGCGAAATCTGCCCACCAACTCCTTCATAGTAAGACTGCTGGGATTGAGTTCTATTGCCTGGTACTATGACTTCCTGCTCTTGCGTGGAGTAGTTTGAAGAGCAGTTGGAGACAGGCAGGTTTCCCTCGTTGACTCCGCTTTCTCCTTGTTCATAATCAGTAGGAGGAGCGGTACCGCCACAGCTGGAAGGCCGCCCAGTTATAGAACCAATACTTGAGCTTGGCCTTGAATCATCGGGGATCCCTTCGGTTTTGGCGACTCGAACATAAACTGTCGCTGGATAAGTGATATAGTAAGTAGAATCTTCCTGAGAGGTGTCAACTTTTACTGGCTCTTCAATAGCTTGATCATTCAGCGGCTCCTGATAGTTTAGATTAATAACATCAGGGACAGGAGCAGCGCCTGTCAACGGTGCAACTTCGACTGTTGTATACCCTAAAACACTAACCCAAGAACCTGAGTCAGTCGTGGTTTCTGTATCGTTTTCAAAGAACAGACGATCAACGAGGTCACCCTGATTATCCATGTACAAGAACCGGCCAGCAGAGAGGTAACCAGCGCCAACCGATTGAAGGTTGGAACGCTCTGGGTCAAGAGGCCATGGAACGTTTTCCAGTAGATATTCGTACTTGTCCGTCAAAGAAGTCAAAGCAAGCTCACAGCCCGTCTCAATGATCGTCTGCCCCGTAGAGGCGTCATAGACTGATCCCATTACATACAGAAGCCCCCTGGGGTGTCTGACGATGCTTCCATCAAGCTTCTGCACTGTTAAAATACAGGTTTGCCCTCTTTTGAAAGAATCCCTCCGGTAATTGGAACCGGTTTCCCCTGCCTTTGCTGCAAGCACGATAGAACCCGTGGTTATGACCATCCCTGTTTCGATGGGATTGCTGTCGGTTGCCTCCCAAGACACTAGGCGATCGGTATAGTCTATTTCATTGATAAGCAAAGAGTCTGGTAAAGCACCATTATTGATGTAACTCATAATCAAACCTCCGTAAGACCAAAGCTTACTACGATATAGTTTTTATTAATATACTGAAAAGAGGGAGCAGTAGAAAAAATAACGTCAGCCGAGACATCGGGACCGAACGTTCTGTCTACAATGCCACAAGCTGCTGCCACCCCATTCGATCTATCCTCATCCCAAGAGCGAAACATAGCATCTATATCCAGCGCTGTTTCTTTGTCGACAACGGCAGAAATTGCCCAAATGCGCTTTTGCGCGTAACTCGGTCCAGTAAGAATAGTTGAGCCAGCCAGACCGACTGATAACCCGTTTTCGTTAGAGTAGGTCCTAGGAATCGACTCCTCGGTAAAGTCTTTTAGGATTATATTGTAAGAATCGCTAGTCCCAGAATATGCTATACCGAAGTCAGTCATCCCAAGAAACTTGATCTGGATTAGGATTCCGACGGATTTTCCTGCTAGACGCCCGATGAGCTATGCCTTTGTATTTTGCTTTTTGTTTAGCTGTTTGACCTTGAATATATGAATGTCGATTGGCAATCACTAAATCTCTAAACCATTTGCTTTTTTTGCATAAATACTTAAAAGTTTTGTCAAACTCCGACAAAAGATAGACCTGTACCTGTTCTGTACCGTAGTCCATCCGAGAGTTATAAAAAGCCACTCTAAGATCGGTAAGGTAGATCTTAAGCTCTTCTACGCTCATCTCTTCCGCAGGTAAATTAGTGCCACCCGAAACGGAGGCACTATCGATGTAAAGCCTACCTATGGCTACCGGATCACCAAAACTAAACATTTGAAATTAGCTAAACTCTATCAAGAATACCGACGACGCTTAACCTTAGTCAGGCTTACAAGCATATCAGACGCCGCTTGAGTCGGATTCGTGGATTGCACTGTAACGTTATTTACCACATTGTTGGTGTCGCCAGAAACGACAGAACTGGGACTCGAAGCATTGCTGATTGAAATGTTTTCTGCTTTGGTCTTCATAGGCATTATGTTTTGAGCCTTCATTTCATTCCAAACAACCGATGGAATTACCTCATGTTCGCGCCTGGCTCCAGTAAGTCTAGGTAGATTGATAACTGGTTTTACTAAAGCTTTTACTTCTGCATTGCTACTGATTTGATTCTTCTCCTTATTCCATCCCGATGCAATTGTGACCGCTGGAGCAGGCTCCCGGACAGAAGGTGAAGCGATCTCAATAGAAGGGGCAGGTGGTATTTTGACATTTTTACTGGAATTTTCCAGGTTTATTTCTTCCGCCCTTTTTGTTACAGGAGTGATAAGTTGAATCCTTTCTTCTTTAGCCTTGAGTAAGTTTCTAACAGAAGTGATTGCGTCGCTAGCCGGAGGAGTGATAATCTTTAGCTCTTTTTCCTGCTCGTTCAAGTTAGGGTTCTGAAAACTGTTTTCATTCCAAACATTTGTAGGTACGATCACACTGCTGGTTATAGGCACAAAGTCTTTAGGAATATCATTGAAAACTTTCTTCTCTTTTGTTTTAGGCAAAAAGTCTACAGGGGATTCACTAGTTACCTGAGCGCTGTTTTTCCTGGAAACGTCTAAATTTAGATTTTCAGAGAAGTCCAGCGGCTTTTTGTTGTATGCAACGTCTAAATTTAGACCGCCAGGAATTTCTGGCGATATTTCGTTGTATGCGATATTTAATCTAGGATTTTCCAGCGGTTCCGGCTGTGTTTCGCCGTATTGGATACTTAACATAGAAGTCTTCAAGAACTCTTGAGGTAATTCGCTGGTCGCAACGTTTAACTCAGCAGCCTCTAAAGGCTCTGGCAGTGTCTTATTATATTGAACGCTCATCTCAGCAGCCTCTAAAGGCTCTGGCAGTGTCTTATTATATTGAACGCTCATCTCAGCAGCCTCTAAAGGCTCTGGTAGTGTCTTATTATATTGAACGCTC